>Ga0302194_10000010_pt1 | contig 259080 bp, 197 predicted proteins | sample II_Bog_N1_1_FD_200227 | JGI IMG/M metagenome (GOLD analysis project Ga0302194, IMG submission 200227) | Peat permafrost microbial communities from Stordalen Mire near Abisko, Sweden - II_Bog_N1_1 | ecosystem: Environmental > Terrestrial > Soil > Wetlands > Peat | place: Sweden: Abisko...
CAGCCGGGTGGTGGCGGACAGCCGGGCGGCGGCCCTCCGGGACCGGGCACAGGTGCTCCGATAGATGGCGGGGCAAGTATATTCCTGGCGGCTGTGGCGGGCTATGCTCACCGTAAACTCAAAGCCGGGAAAGCTGATGAGAGTAAATAAAACGACATCGCAGCATGTCCTGACAGGGAATATCAGGTCATGCTGCGTTTGAGACGAGATAGAGGCGAGAAGCCATTGACCATAAAGTATTCTATAAAATGGATACTCATATTCAGGGAAAATTGTAAAGCAACAATAAAAAATTAGACAATGTCTTTTAGGAAAATTTTACCGATAGTATTTACCCTCACCTGTATTTTTTTTTCTGCCGATAAGGCAAAGGCCCAGTGTGTCTGGGATACCGCGTATTATAACGGCTGGAACAATGCACTAGCTGATACTAATGTTATTGCTGGTACGACCTATAGCAGGGTGCCTCAAAACTGGATCGCGCATAGCGGAACCACCAGTCTCTATCTAAATCTGGTCAATACACTTCCCGCCGGTTCGCTTTTTTATAACCGCACTATTCCGGTATGCCCTGGCGCATACTACCAAGTGTCTTTATACCTCACCACTACTTTCGGTGGCACAGAATGTAATGAGAACGTGATCGTAACTGACAGTACCAACAATGATACACTGGCGATCATTACCACCGGCCTGATGCCCCATGGTGTATGGTTTCATGCACTCGACTCATTTACAGCCACTAGTTCACAGATACACTTTAAGCTGGTGACCAATGTAGGCGGTTCAGCATACAATCAAGGAGGCGATGACTTGAGTATTGATGACCTGTTGTTAACTTTCTGTCAGCGCACTTACTATGATACGGTTTTGTCTTGCTCACCAGGCACCACCACCGTCTTCAATCTTTTCGATTCTTTAAACCCTGTGCTCGCTGCAGGCGGTGCATGGACCGGGGCCAGCATACTGACAGGCGGCTCGCTGGGTACATTCAGTACGGGCACTAATACGAGCGGCACCTATAATTATAATGTGGCAGGCAATGCAGGCTGCCCGCACGGCCTGGCGCAAATGCTAGTGCATAATTACACCAACCCCTCAGCTTTTCTCGGCGATGATACTACGCTGTGCAATCTGCCCGGATTCGTAATCAACCCTGTAATCAGCGGCACCGCGCCGGTCTATCAGACATGGCAGGACGGATCTTCCGGCACTTCCTATGCTGCTACTACCAGCGGCTCGTATTGGCTAAAAGATTCTAACATATGTGGCATACACTCAGATTCTGTTACACTTACATTTATGAATACGCCTGTGCCGCAGAGTATCGGCCCTGTCGATACTACCGTATGTTCTGGTACAGTGATGTCGTATGCTTTAGGCTCCGTAATGCCTGCCTATGATACACTAACCTGGCAGGATGGTACCCACACCATCTCTTACTCAGCCACGACACCTGGCCAATACAACCTTACAGTATCTAATCAGTGTGGTGCAGTGATTGACACTGCTGACCTTCACATCATGTCGGCGCCAGCAGCATTCGGCATAGGCCCTCGTGATACTACTTTATGTATGGTGGCCTCACTTTTGCTTACACCTTCGCCATTGCCAACGGGTGTGATATTTATCTGGCAGGATGGTTCAAATAGCAGTTCGTATAATGCGACGAGCAATGGTTTATATTGGGTTAAAGATTCCAATATGTGCGGTGGACTGACTGATTCCATCAATGTTACCTTTATGACAGCACCTATACCACAGAGCATCGGCCCTGCCGATACCACGGTCTGCCCCGGTATAGTGATCACACTCGGCGTGGGCTCAGCCTTGCCCGCATATGACACACTCACATGGCAGGACGGTACTCATAACACTACCTATCAGGCATCAGGGACCGGGAATTATAGCCTTATCGTGAGTAACCAATGCGGCAGTGTGACCGATACTTCAGATATTCAGGTTATGCCTCCATTGCAGACATCCACCTTAGGGCCGCCAGATACTACAGCCTGCAATGGCGCTACTCTTACACTCGGCCCTACACCGGTGCCTGTAGGGGTTTCTTCATTCCTATGGCAGGATGGTACTACGACTACGACCACCTTTAGCGCGTCTCAGGCAGGATTATATATACTCCGGATGAGAAATTTATGTTTTTCAATAGCGGATTCTATTAATATGCATATTAACAATGCACCCACGCCATTCAGCATCGACGGTGGTGGCAGTATCTGCTCCGGCAGCACGGCCATACTTATTGCAAATCCGATACCCATGGGTGACAGTCTCGTATGGCAGGATGGAATCACACATACTGATTCCTTTGTTGTATCTTCTGCCGGGCAATATACACTGACAGAGATCAACCAATGCGGCACACAGACAGCCTCAGCAGTAATATCGACACTATCCTTACCATCAGTGATGATAGATACTGTAGCAGTGCAATGTAACAAAGACAGCATACTACTCACCTCAGTAGCGACTAATACTAATACCTATGCTTGGAATACTGGCTCCGTTGATTCTGTCATTTATGCTAAAACCTCTGGAACGTATACCGTAACAGCAAGTAATAACTGCGGAAGCGCAAGTGGAAGTGTGAATGTTGAATTATTGACTTCGCCAGTCAAACCATTTAATGGATTGGTTATTGATAGCTGCAGCGGGACACAGATCACGCTCAATGCACAGAACCCGGGACATACTTATGAATGGTCAAATGGCCTAACGCAACAGTCTATCACCGTGACAGACTCAGGAGTATACTTCGTCACCGTCAGCGATAACGGCTATTGTCCTGTGACTGATAGTGTTTATGTATATACTCACAAATGTGATAGTTGCAAGATAGCAATACCTAATGCATTTACCCCAAATGGAGATGGAAGGAATGATATATTCGACATATCTGCAAGTTGCTCTTTGAAGTATTTCAAGATGAGTATTTACAATAGATGGGGAGAACTGATATTTGAATCTCTCGATCAGGGAATAGGTTGGGATGGCAAATATAAAGGCAGCCCGCAAGGCCCAGGAATATATGTGTTTCTTCTGGATGTAACTTTTGAAGATGGGTCCAATGCATTTAAAGAAGGCAGTCTTACGCTGCTGAGGTAATCCTCAATAAATTTGCACCCCGATTTCTTTCTTTCGTTTAAAATTCCTGAGGCTGTGTTACAATTTCTTAATTAGATATAAAGCTGACTACGCATCCAAAATCAGGGTGAAAATATGAGATTAACCGGCGCTGATTGAAGGAAGGGTAAAGTAGAATGTAGCTCCTTCATCTAATTTACTCTCTGCCCAGACGACGCCCCCGTGTTTTTCAACGATCCGCTTTACTAACAGCAGTCCTACACCTGTGCCTTCAAACTCACTCATCCCATGCAATCGCTGAAAAGCACCAAACAGGCGGTCGTAATTTTTCATATCAAAGCCTGCTCCATTGTCCTTTACTGAGAATGTAACTGTGCTATCTTTCATTTCAAAACCCACAGAAACAACTGGCTTCTCTTTCTTAGATGAATATTTTACTGCATTTGAAAGCAGATTAACCACCACTTGCTCTATCAATGATGTATCTGCCAATGCTTCAGGCAATGCTCCAATTTGAAGGGTCGCACTATGAGGAGTATGAAAAAGAATTTCAGTCCAAACTTTTTTCATTAATTTCTCCATATCGACCGGTACTGGCTGTAGTTTTACTTTTTCATACTTAGCAAGGGTCAACAAATCATCTATAATAGTATTCATCCTTTTACTGCTGCCCTCAATATGATCAAACAATTCGTTCACCTCTTTATTAAATGTAGTTCCATACTCAGTTTTAATAATTTTAGCAAAGCCCATCACTGTCCGCACAGGAGCGCGCAGGTCATGCGATACAGAATAGGAAAATGCCTCAAGTGCCTTATTGGCTTCCTGCAACTCTGAAGTCCGTTCGATCACTTTTTGTTCGAGCGATTCATTAAGTTCGGTAATAATAGCCTGATCTTTTTTACGCTCAGTTATATCCCGGTAGGTTAACACAAATCCATTTATGCCCGGGGTCTGCTGCAGGTTGATAATGCTCCCCTCCAACCAGATATAATGTCCCTCTTTATGCCTGGAGCGCAGTTCAAAAGGAACTGATACCCCCGGCAGCTCGTTTGACCGATTAAAGATTTCCTTCTCCAGATTCAAATCATCAGGATGAACAAAATCGAATATTTTTTTACCTGCCATTTCCCCTGCGGTATAACTGGAAACACGATCCGCTGAAGGACTACGGTAAATAATTTCCGCTTTTTCGTTTATTAGGTAAATGGCATCCCCTATGTTCTCGATTAGAGACCTATGCTTTTCTTCGCTTTGCTCTAATTCTTTTTCGGCCTTTTTACGATTGGTAATGTTTTCTGTCAGAACAGTTATGCCGATCATCTTTTTTTGTGCATCATAGACCGGGTACATCCTTGTTCTCAGCCAAAACTCCTTTCCCTCTGTATCCTTTTGGCATGATTCCAGTTCCGGATATTTGCCTGCCAGGGCATCATTAAACATTGGGATAAATACATTTTCTGTACCGACATGCAGAAACTCTTTAAAGTCTGCACCGATATAAATTTCTTTACCCCGATTTAAGTAAAGCCTTTCCTTTGCAGTTTTATTGTATTGTAAAACCTTCAAGTCAGGAGAGAGCATCCATATAGATTCATTGGCATTTTCAATGATCGCAGAAAAGGTTTCCGCCTGTTCTTTGATCAGGGTTTCCGCCCTTTTGCGCTCAGTGATATCGCGGTAGTTTACAATAAAAGCCTTCACATTTTCATTTTGCAGAAGATTCATCACGGTTCCTTCGACCCAAATATAATGCCCGTCTTTATGACGTATGCGGAACTGACTTCGCACAGCCTCACCCGGTGAGCTCATCGCTATTTGGAAAAATTCCTGCGCAATTTGCAGATCTTCGGGGTGGATAAAGTCTAACGCTTTTTTGCTGCTACCGTCATCCGTCCTGTACCCGGTAATCCTTTCGACTGAAGGACTTTGATAAATATTATCCAGATTTGCATCGAGCAGCATAATGGCATCGCTTATGTTTTCGGTTAGAGCACGGTGCCATTCTTCGCTTTGCCTGATTTTTTCTTCAGCTTCCTTACTTTTTGTAACGTTGAGAGAGTATGTGGAAATGCCTGTGACTTTTTCGTCAGTTATGACAGGGCTGAATGCGGTCCGGTAATAAACACGCTTGCCATCGCGCAAATAGTCAACTTCAACCACCTCCCTATTACCTTTTAAAACATTGTCCAGCATTTTGAGCCGTTCATTTCGTATAGCCTCCGGAAATCCTGTATATACTTCGTCCCCTATAGAAGGGCTGCTATTTGTCAACAGGTGATTATCCAGAATAAAACGGTTGTTGAATAGTACATATCTTTTTTCTGTATCTAGCATTGACGTTGCGCCTTCCATATTCTCAAAAAGAGTTGTCAATTGTGCCGCCCTCTCCCTCAATTCCTTCTCTGCTTTTATTTGCTGACTTATATCGCGCACTATAGATATAAAACCAACCCCTTCAACCATGCGTACATTCACTTCAGTTTCTACAATGCTGCCGTCTTTTCTTTTGAATTTCCTTTCGTGCACCGAACCGCCTTCTTTCACAATTATATCAAGTGTTTTGCTAACCGACGGTAACTCATCCTGAGATATGATATCTGAGATCTTCAATTGCAATAATTCCTCGCGCGGATAACCGGTAAGTTTAACAGCACTATCGTTTACATCTGTGATCCGGAGTGACGGATCAAGTATAAGAATTGAATCGCCCGCATACTTAATAAAGGCCCTACATTTTGCTTCGCTCTCAGTAATTTTCCGGTTACTGGCTTCCAGATTCCTGATCAGACTCCATGTGTCGCTCAGAATAAAGTAGGATAAAATAAAGGCCAAAAGAAGCGAAACAGCAATCAGAAAGTAGAACTTTTTTGCCGTGGAGTTATATACCTCACCATTCCTTTTATATAATTCACCACTCACTTTGACCTGCAACTGTACCAGTTCATTTAATTTGGATATTACAGGATTTATAGTAGTGTACAGCTCACTTTTTATTATTTTGTCAAGTTCATGTGGCTCTTTATTATTTAATATACCCACAAGTTTTTGAATAGTTTTATTGGCTTCCACCATCAATGCAGCATTCTGTTTAGCCAATTGCGCTTCTTCAGGCGTAAGATAAGTGCCCATATATGCCGACCAATTAGCATTAATGGTCACCCTGGCTTGTTCTATCCTTTTCCGGGCTTCATCATAGGTAAGCTGATGATCTTTTACCTGCAGGGTAGCAGACAGGATATCTGTAGCGTATGAATACCGGACAGTAGTGAGTTGTTGCAAAGGGAACACCCGGTCAGCATAAAGCGTTTGAGTGTTTTGGTTCATCGTTTTTAGTGCACTGATGCCAAATGCCCCTATCCCTATCATGACAATGGATAATGTAAATACCAGTAGGTATAGCTTTCCGGAGGAACTGAATTTGCGTAACATAGTTTTCTATTAATATTAATAATATATCAATACTTATTTCCCCCGCATTAAATATAATAAATACAACTTAATATGTATATAAGATTGCACTTAACATCAACGTAAACATTAACTTATTCAACTATTGGAGAATTCTTTAATATATATCAATACACGGAGAACTAGACAATCAATGGAAATGAGGTCATACTCAATCTGCCAAAAACTTTGTCTGATACTAATATTAGGGTAGGGGTCATATGCAAGTTTTATATGTATGATACTGCATGCAAAGAAATAGAACTGAAAGGGAGGGGGACAGCATTTTCCCCGACACAGCTGCATATCACTACTGAGAGTCCTGTGAATCAAAACGGCCCCCTGGCTAATTTATTTGTCTATGGTACAGAGATACATGACCTGCTCACAATAGACTATGATGCTATCTCCATGCTCAATGTATCTGCCACCCAGGGACTGGCAAAAAGGTTGGCCGGAGCCGAAGAAATGATACAACTGCTCAGGTCAGAAAATATAAGGCTCAAGGCTCAGACGGATAAGCAGTCAGGCGTGGTGGATAATATGAAGGCCCAGATAGATGCTATCAATGAGCGGTTGAATGTAACGAGCACTAAATAAGAAGCGTAAATGTTTTTAATTTAGTATTCAGCAATCACTAAAGAAAAGAATTCATAAATCCTTTTAAGGTACTGATATACTTACCCAGTGTATTGGGGGTATGTTTTTTAGTCTCTCTGGTTGACAAGGAAATTATTATAAAAGCTAATTGTGATCTGGTCAAAGGTGCCCCTTATACCTCTCAGTTTTTCATATTCAGTTATCGCATTTTGAATGCTCTTATATTTCCTGATAGTATTGGGCTTTATGCTTTTGTCTCTCTCTGTTTCGGCTATGTGATATTTGACAAAGCCAATAAGAATTATCTAATGAGCGTGACACTGCCCCTGCGCACCTCGTCCTGCAGCTGTCCGAACAGGCCCACAGAGAAAATATAGACATAAACTCCCGGCGGGCATTTTTGTCCCTTATAGGTCCCATCCCAGGGGAATAAGCCATCATAAACTTTCTCACCCCATCGATCAAAGACTTTGAATGAGTGAACAGTGACACCACTCTGCCCGTACAGGAAGAAATTGTCATTGATGCCATCTCCATTTGGAGTGAAAGCATTCGGGATATAAAATTTATCAGGAAGGATCACACTGATCAGCGTAGAATCTGATAAAACACATCCCTGTGTATAAACCGTCAGGTAATATGACTCCTGATCGAGCGGAGCTACAGTTGGGTTAGTGCATTTCAGACAGCTGATAGTAGAGTCATTTGGTGACCAGAAGAATGAATCCACCGCAGGGGGACTCAAGCTGATGTCAGTATAGAGCTCCACACTTTGCCCATAAAATATCGTCGTGTCAGGGTAGACATGGATATTGGGTACCTGTATCTGCGATATGGCGACACTGCTGCTTGTATCTTTGCAGTTATTGGCATCTGTCACGATCACATAGTAGCTGCCGGGTGTAGACACTGTGATAGACTGTGAGGTACTTCCGGTATTCCAGAGATAAGAACTAAAAGGTCCATTGGCATTGAGTGTCACAGACTGACCGTTGCATATTTTTGTGCTGCCATTTGTATCAATAGCAGCCACCGGGTTAGGCAGCGAATAAACAAAAGCTGTATCCAGTCTGGTGCAGGTCCCATCAGAGACAGTTACCACATAGAAGCTTGTATCTGTGATACCTTCTGGTACCGTGACGGTCGGGTTTGCAGCGATTGTACTGGAGAGCCACGACAGCGCCTGCGCAGGTGATGCCGTCCATGTGGTAGTATTAGAACCGGTCGCTGTAGGGTTGCCGCCGAGGGTTACCGTACCGCCTTCACATACTATCCCACCCGGCCCCGCATCTGCCGATGGCAGTGGTGATTGTATCTGGTTGATCACCTGGTCGGGTGGATTCTGGACGGGATTATTGCATGCATCGTATGCGGTACATTGTACATCTATGCCCACAGCAGGTGGAAATACAGTAATGGTCTGAGTCGTATCGCCGGTGCTCCACACATAGTGATACGGGGGCACACCACAGCTGGGATGACAGGTCACTGTGGTCGACTGGCCTGCGCAAACATTAGAATCAGTAGTAGTGAGGTAGGCATCTATCGTGCAGGCCTCGATGGTCATCTCCCACTTATTACCGATGGCGCATAGGTTGCCGCAATTATCCTCGCATATTGAGTCGAAATTTTCCAACGTCCATGGTATGAGAAAATCGGGACACTGTGGCGGTATACAGGAAATATAAGGGTTGAAAGGAATGGTTATCGGTCCTGCCCCGACTCCATGAGAGGGATCGGAAGTCACGGTGCCGGGTGTGTCGCAATTGGTAGTATAAAAACAATCTATCTTTCCTGCAGCATTACATTGATCGCTCACCAGTATGTGCCATATCTCTCGCATGAGGCATACATGGGCAAAGGCACCATGGTCGGACAGGACCGTATCCTGGCATCCCCTTCCATTAGCTGTCTGCCCTATAATAGTAGTAACGTCCTCAATCTCCGCAACAGCGCTGACCAATGTACTCATGCCGGGCACTGTATCTGTCATATGATAATCGCAATGCGCAGGATTTGTTGAAAAACACAGATTGGCCGATGGCAGGCCAGTACTGTGATAATTGCCCGTATCCACAGAGCCCGAGACGATAGGATCAACGACGATGGGGTAATCGGAAGCATCAGTATTCAGGAATGAATAAGGTACGAGCATTTTGATGATGTAATCATTTGCCTGTCTTTGGACCACATACTCTGTCGTTAGCCCCCAGTTCGCGGCATTGCGGATACTGACATGCTGCAGGCGGGCTATTTCAGCTCCTTGTTTATTTTTTACCAGCAGGTCAAGTCTACTGCGGCCGTCACTACCATCCGATCTCTCCAGTGTATATCCTTCGGGTAGTGTGACGTGATCCTCTATCACCATGTATCCCTTAGATACTGGCATCACAGGTTTAGATGCAATGATAAAATTGGTCTCGATCTTACCTTCTTTCGCAAACGCCTCCATGTCTATACCCTGCCAGATATTAAAAACACGAGCGCCATCATCGCCCACTGTATAGTGGCGGTAATCTGCAGAGGTGATGGCTATAGATGCCGCATTCGTATCTTCCACAAAATACATCTTCAGTCCTTTGTTGTATATCAACTCAAAAGAATGCAGGTCAAGAGATGTATAGCCTGTGGCAAGATCAAAACGAACCGGCACCGGCTGATCAGGCGCTGCGTAAACACCCGGATGCCCTGGCGAAGGGCGAAGGCGATGATCTATGGTCCTCAAAAAACCATTGTTATCTGTATAGTGCAGCGGGAAATAAGACTGCTGTGACCATGTATTGGTACCATGATATGTATCTATAAATAGTCTTGAATGCTCTGTGCGTTTGTCAAGCAACTCGACACATTCTTTACATTTCGCATTGAATGGGAGGATACCATACTCAGGATGCTTTTTAGCTTTATCGGATGACCTTTTGTCGAGCAGCGGGCAGCTAACTTTCTTATTTTCAGAAAAAGTACTGAAATTAAAAAGTTTTGTGCCCATACCTAACTGCTGAGAAAAAAGCAGGTGGCAGTAGCTGATAAAAAACCATATAAATACTATCCTTTTTATTGAAAAAAGACAGTGGATCTTCGAGTCCATTATCACTTTGATATTTTTAAAAACAATACACAATTTCTATCGACCATAAATTAGTCATTCCATTTTTTAGCGCAGCAAAGTAATGTTTCCTTTTCTCGATATCTGCTTATGATAATCATCGGTAGCAGTGAGGTAATAAACAAAGGTTCCCACAGGTTGTGGCTTGCCCTGATAGGTACCATCCCAGCCCTTGCTTATCTCATTGAGTATCGAGAGGTCAGTACTTTCGTACACCAGTTCCCCCCATCTGTTGTATATCCTGATGTCATATGAGGCGATCTTATTTGCGAACAAAGTATAATAGTCATTCGTACCATCACCATTCGGAGAGAATGCTTCCGATCCTACGATATAGCTCTCGCAGTTCTCCGCTCCGATATTCAGATAGGCCGTATCCTTGCAGCCTGATGCATCTGAATCGATGATCATATAGCTCACGCTATCATTGTAGTGGAAATGAGGGGCGGCAATATTAGGACTATCAAGGCCTGTAGCAGGGATCCAGATGACATATGCGCCGGTAGTGACTCCGGGTATGGCATATGTGAGCCCATCACAAATAGTAGTATCCGGTCCTACAGTCAATGTCGGCACCGGATTTACGATGATCAGTACAGAGTCACTGGAGTTGCATCCCGATCCGTTGTAGAGAGTTACTTTATACAGAGAGTCCTTGGGTGGGAATGCATTAATAGTACCCGTCGTATCACCGGTATTCCATACGAAGTGCAGTCCTGCCGTAGTATGATAGTAAACGATACCGTTCCATACTCTCGGTGCTATATAGCTTCCAAACGGAGCAAAACCGGGAGCGAGATTATTGGCTGTGCCTTGTACATAATCGATCACCCCGTCTGTGGCATATACTGTGCCCTCTATAGTGCCTGTTAGCGCCGGGCTATAGGCCAGATTGACCACAGGGTCGTCGACATCAGTCAGATAAAATCCAAATGTATCGCCGGGAGACATGGTCAGGTCTATCCAATCAGGGATCGTGAGCATTTGATTGATAGCAGTCGTGGTCGGTGAGTAGATACCCAGATTGGTCCAGACCGAATCCACCAGTTCATAACCCTGATAGCCGCCTACCTTCTGAAATATGTTTATGTCTGCCACCTGATTAGCGGTGGTGAGTATCTTGCAAGCAAAGGAATCTATGATCAGATTATCATGCGCGATCAGATTAAACATCACGCCGGGCTTGCCGGTGGTAGATGCGTCTATGGTCAACAAAGAACGGGGCGCACCATTGGTCACAGCATTAAGCGGTACTGAATCTCCGAAACATAATTTCGATGGTTTTGGTAAGATCTGTACATCCAGCAGCTTGGCGACTGTGAATGTATATGAACTGCTATCCTGCCCGCAAGGATTAAAAGCAAAATCAGATAAAGTATAAGTACCCACTGAATCAAAGACGAAAGCCCTTTCATTATTGCCGAAGATCACGGTCCGTACTCCCGGAGGCACTGTCCATACCCAGCCTGTCGCCGGCTGAAAGTCAGCATAGAATACAGCAGTATCACCAAAACAGGTCAGAGAAGGCCCCGATATCTGCGCTACCGGCGGGACAATGACGAGGATACTGTCCAAAGGGCTCCATGGTCCCGGACAGCCATAATTGGTCTCCTGTACCTCGAATGTATAAAAGCCCGCAGTAGCCCCGGTACTAAAAATAACACCAAACTCATTAAAACCCGGAGTAACCGGAGAGGGCAGGCCATTATTGAAATCAGCTGACAGCCATACATAACTGGAATTGGGATTAAACGGATTGAATATCAAGTATGATGCAACATTGAGACACAGTGTGTCGGGAGACGCTACAAGTGTCTCGGCGCTTGGATTGGGCTCACCTATCTTGATCCTGATCACTGTGCCCTGCGTATCAGATGGACTGGAGGAGCAACTCGACAGCACGCGCAGGTAATACTGGCCCGGAGCTATTCCGGCAGCAGCAAGTGTGGCAGGCGGTCCCACTACTAGCTTGAAAGTATCCGAATGATTGACATGGAAAACCCCGAGGCCTCCAATATTGATCACATTAAATGTCATCAGATCCAGCAGCTCTACTGTAAAATTATTACAAGTGTCATAGATGGCCTGATTGTTCCATTGGTGTGTCTTGATCACGAATGTTTGAGTATCGGTAGGATATGGGAAGCCGATACAATAGTGCAGGTCTTTAATATCGTTAGTCTCTTCATCGCACTGTTTGAGGCAGAAAGGCCCATAAGTGGTGCCAACTGTATATGGTGAGTTGGATATGACACGGATATAATAGCCGCAGCCTGGTGGCACATTGGAAGGGATGACGCCCGATACATCTCCCGGCGGGCTGCCGTAATCTAAACTCGAGGGCAAAGTACCTAACTGGTATGGATGCACAAAACTGCCATTTGTATCTGATAGCTGCGCTGTGTAAATATTATTTTGATTGAATGTACCGGTAGAAGCAAAGTATACATCCAATTCACTCAGCACACAGGCTGTATCAGCATCTGTCGTGACGGGGACAGCCTCGGTAAAGATACTGGTGGGACACCTGATGATAGTAAAGCAGGCACTGGTATCTCCTACTATCACCGGCGGTGGTGAAGAACGTACCAATACTATATGAAAGCAATTTCCTGCAAGACCTGTGGGTAGCTGCATAAATACTGTACCGGTAGTATCTGGCGCATAGACAGGGAAATTAGTGATACTGTTTCCTGTTACATTCTGATAGTTGCTGTTTAATATTTCTACCTCATACTGACCGTCGCATATTGGAGCAGAGAGTTTGTAATTAAAAAACAGGTATTGGTTCTCGCATACTGTATCGGGCGAAAACGAAGTGACAGATATATGCACCGGGTTGGTTGCACTCTCATAGGTACCCCATGCTATGATATCATCTACCCCGAATGACATATTCGGTGAGATCGCATCAGTAGGGTTCACCCAGCGGAAACCGAATTGCAGATTTTGTACATTATTGAATGCAGGGTCTGTGACCTGCTCATATTGCCAGTCTTTCTGCCCCTGATATTTGGGTCTGCCGGTCTGTGTCCATGGGCCATTATTAGCACGATAATATAATTGCCCATATGAAAAACTATCACCCCCTGCTATCCAGAAGAAGGTAAAAGTCACATTATCTAAACCGAGCGAGCAAAGACCATTATTCAAAAATACGAAACGATCACTGGCGTTGGCAGGGTTCCAGTCGCAGTCAGATACTCCGGTAGACACAGCACCAATACTATCATATATGTGAAGGTAATGCGAAAACGGAGCATTGTTTATGGTTCCGCCTACTACTGAATCTTCCGGTGTAGTACTCGGATAAATACTACCACCCGCATAGCTGTTATTGATCACCCACTGGTTACTGCCTGTCATAGTTCCTACACCACCCGTGGTGAAATCAAAAGCCGGATCACCCGCCGAGATAGTATCAGTGATCAGCAGTATGACCTGCTGCGGATAACCGGCCACGGCAACCAATGTAAAAAGCAAAAGGAAAAACTTCTTCATAAAATGGTTTTTATATATAAAACCACGCACGTCATTGCGAGGAAATTCCCGTAAAAAAATAACATTCTATTTCCGAAGCAATCCCAAATGCTTGCGGGGATTGCTTCGGCTTTATCACACATATTATTTGCATTTGAAAAGCTTCGCAATGACGCTATGGATTTGTTTTTATTCATTGTTGTCATATAAAAGTTTCCTGTCTAGTTCACCCGTTATCTTAAAGACTGTCCGACGGTTCAATTGGTGGCATTCGCAGTCACCGCTCTGATCCGTGGGGCACTCAGGCAGCTTGCTGCAATCCTGCAATAACTTTGTTTTACCGTATCCTTTGGCTGTGATGCGGTCTTTGCTTATTCCCTTGCTGAGCAGATAGGTCATGCAGCTTTCAGCACGCTTCTGAGATAGTTCCTGATTGTATGCATCCGTACCACGTGCATCGGTATGCGAGCCCAGTTCTATGATGATGGTCGGGTTCTCAGTCAGGATCGCATAGAGTGTATCAAGCGTCTTCTTTGAATCATCCCTCAGGTCCCATTTATTAAAGTCATAATAGATATTGCTCAGCCTGTACTCTTTGTCTTTTTCGAAACGCTTCATATACAGATTGACGATGATGGTGTCAGAGTTCTTAATGCCATTAGTGTTAAATTCTGATGACACCGCGAAATACCCATCCTTTGTACCTGTCAGTTTATATTGCTTCTCTTCTTTAATATTGAAAAAATATGGGATCTCTCCCTGAGTCGTATCAGAAGCTATGACGACATCATTGCCTGAGAGATTGTCGCTTTTCAGAGAAAGATTGACTGCAACACCTGCCAGTACCGTACCGGTGGCCTGCTCTATCACGCGGCCTTTGACAGCCACATGTATCTGTCTCAGATATTGATAGCTGAAAATATCATCGCAGCAGGTTTTGCCCCGCACAGAGAATATCCCCGGCCTGTTGCTGACGAGATAGCCCTTTTTTGAATCTCCGATGAAACGATAATAAAAATCATCGCAGGAAGAATTAAAGGGTGCGCCGAGATTTTCTATGCTGGTGTTTTTACCCGGCTCACCTTCGCTCTTATATATATCCAGCCCACCCATGCTGATCCATCCATTGCTGCTGAAATACAAAGTACCCGTAGCTCCATCATAAAAAGGGCTTACTTCGTCTCGGTCAGAGTTGATCTTGCTGCCTGCATTTTTTGGTGTGCCAAACTCTCCCTTTCTATTGACCATAGAGTACCAGATATCAAGGCCACCCTTGCCTCCCGGGCGATTGGATACGAAGTAGAGTACATCTCCCACACCGGCTACCTTGGCATAGTATGGGTGCGTATTGGTAGTACCGGGCATATTGATCTCAGGGCCCAGCACATGTGTATCTCCTATCAGTCCGTCTTTATAGTCGGCAGTATAAATCTGACAGTTGAATCCCGAAAATTCCCCTTCACATTCTGTATAGAAAAACTTGGTCCCGTCAGCAGAAAACGATGGATTGGTAATATGCTTGTTTGCTTTTCTCAATTCATCTACTTTCTCCGAAGGGCTATAAGTACCATCAGGAGAAACGGTGCTTGAAAATAATTTCATATGTACCTGCTCTGATTCGACTTTATTCATGTTGTCCTTCATTGCGATCACTGTATCACTCTTGATAGAAGCGAAGTACAGCTTATCATTGACCAAAGCAGGTGATGCCTCAGCATAGTTTGAATTGACCTCTCTGCCGAGATGCGTCAGCACGATATTAGGATTGGGTTTTGCTTCCTGCAGCGCAAATTTACAGCCATCTGCTTCTGTCTTAGCCCATTTGCGCATGGCAGAGGCATTGTCTCCTGTCTTATATATTTTCGCGAAGCGATTGAACAGCGGAATGGCCGCTTCATATTTTCCCTGCATCTTCATCATCAGCGCCTGATAATAGAGCGCAGTGATATTGGTAATAGAATCAGCATGATAGGCCTGCCCGAAGTACCTGTCCGCACTCTCATAGTCCCGTGCATAGTAGTATGAATTGGCGAGGTTCATCAGCACAGAGTTGGTCGCGGGGTCGTGGTCGAGCACTTGCTGATAGAGGTCAGTAGCGGCATAGATATTGCCTTCTTTATATGCTTTCTCTGCTGCCTTGAGGTATTTCTTTTTATCATACTTCTGTTTGCCATCTGCCCGAAGCTGAAATGAAGATATGCAGAAGATACCTATACAAACTGATATGATGATGTGTGTTTGTCTCATTGGTGCTTACATTCTCGGGCATGGTACCAGCTTAGGATACTGCACATCTTTTGACTTGATAAATCCTGTATAAATAATAGCGAGTTCGAAGGCGCTTCTATTCTCTGTGGCATAGGTGAGTGACGATGTCGTGATGTCATAAGCGAAAGACAGTCGGACCTTGTAATATTCTATTCCCGCGCTGGTAATAAAGGCATCATTGATCCTGTCCCATACACCTATGAAGGCAACAAAGGTTGACTTCTTCATATCTACATGATATTCTACTGCTGTTCCCAGATTGGTTTCGAGGGCTTTGTCTTGATAGAGGAAGAGCACGTTAGGTGTGAGATAAACATGCTTGACGAGTTTGATGTATGCGCCCGCATGAGCTGTATAGCGTATCGGCAGCTTTGTATCCTGATCGTAGAAAGACTGCCTGGGTGAATTGAGATGTGCAAAAGACACCCCGGCGAATATCCCATCTTCATCTTTTTTGATCCAGCCCTGATAGAGCAGACCTGCATTGATATCAAAATAACTAAGCTTGCCTTTTGCTATGCTCTCATTGTTTGGTTTGGTCAGGTCAAAGTAATCACCGGCATTCTGATCAGGATAGGTCAGTTGGTTCCAGTTGACAGATTTCTGTGTATAGCCGCCCTGTATACCTATGCCGAGAAAATGCTTGTGCTCTTTGCCAATTGACTTATGATAGGAGGCCGACAGCATGACATTATTCATGGCCAGTACACCGTCGCCTGACCTGTCTCCGAGAAACACCGCGCCAATGCCAAAAATGTCACTTTTTAGCAGGCTCTGCAGCAGCTTGATGTCAAAGGCACCTGAATAGGTCATATATGGCGTCGTAAAACTGCGATCCTGATTGCGATAGATGCCGGATACACGATATGCCCCATCACTGATGCCTGTCAGTGCCGGGTTGAGGGTCAGCGGACTGGCATAAAACTGAGAAAAATGCGTGTCCTGCCCATTAAGCCAAAATACAGAGCCCAGAAAAATCAATAAGATAAGGGTAGAGTTTCTGATCAATATTGGGATTTTATAATTTTAAATATAAGATTATTTTTTTGTTAACTAAACACTAATTCAGCCTATAGCTAAGATAGCGGTTTAACAGTAATTAATGTCCCCAAATGCGGTCATCAAAGTCTGATAAGAGAGATGAATGGAATTTTCAATCATGAACTTTCGAAAAAAAAATTGCTCCGGATTCTCTATTTTATTTCCCGATGAGATCAATGAACCGAATATCTAAACATTCAAATCGAAGGGAAATTGTTGTGATATATCACAGTGTTGATTTGCGTATCAACAAACCTTGTTTTAGAAGAGCGCCATATCTTTTACTGATATTTATCATAAAAGAAAGTAATGATTATCAGTTCATATAGACAAAACACAACTGCATTTTGATTACATTAGCTATCAGCTAAACAAAGCAAAAAATAGAATTTTATTTTGTGTCAAACCAGTCAAAAACCAAACAATATGAATAGAAGTATTTTATATGCAATCTTTTTATATACTGCATTTGCACTTACCTCATGCAATAACAATGGAAAAGAACCGAGTGTAGCAGCGACTACCACTAAAACGGACACAGTCACCGTTTCTCAAGGGATCAACTCAAAAGGAATAGGCAGGTTTAAAGATGTGCCTCTGACACATCCGCTGGATACTGTCATGGCATCAAAAGGCAAAGATATCTTTGATGCTAAATGTAGTGCATGCCATAAACTCACAGCCGAAAAGCTGGTCGGCCCGGGTTGGAAAGGTGTAACTGACAGACATACTCCTGAATGGATCATGAACTTCATAACTAATACAGAGGTAATGCTCGACAAAGATCTCGCTGCTCAAGCAGAGGTTGTAACCTGTTTGGTACGGATGCCAAATCAGGACCTGACCGATGAGCAGGCACGTCAGATACTGGAATATATGCGTCAAAACGACGGCAAGAATTAATAAGGGAATCAAATTTGTGAAAAGGCATCTGATACAGATGCCTTTTTTTGTTTTAGACCGCTCAGGAATGTTTAGATGCAAACCTTGACTTGATCCTGGCCAGGCCGATAAGGACTGCCCCGCCAAAGAGTCCGATACTGATCCACCAAAGCAGCCAGGGAAATATACGACTGCTGATAATGAACATAGCCCCCAGGCCTTGTGTCATCAGTACTACTTCATTCAGGATCACCACCGCCGTAAAAATAATAAGCGCAAACCTGTTGAACCCAAATTTGATATCAAGGAATCCGCTCTCCGCAAAAGTGGCCATCAGAAACAAAGTCACAAAACCTAAAAAGACCAGATGTAAGAAACCAATGATCACCGGCCTGTCACCGAAAACCGCGTTGCCGACGGCTGGAAAGAGCGTAAAGCTCTGCAGAAATATCTTTAATATAAATGAGCTTATTGACAGCAGCAGCATATTTCTAACAATTGGAGAAAAGGCTGCATATAATTCCCTTAATGAAAATACAAGCCTGATAAGAAGTATAAAACTCAATAGCAATGTAATACTGCCGCAAATAGCAATGATCCGGTATATTTCATTAGGATCTCGCCACAGATATGTGAGGAAGAGAGAAGGAACAGTAGAGGCACAGAGCATCACAGCGAACTCATATGCTTTCTGCCTCGCACCGGCTGACATTTTCGATTCCAACCTATGAAATAGAATGGCAAATACTGCCAGGGTGAAGAAACCATTGTACTCCATATGCAGATAGGTATATAATGAGTCCCGATATGCAAACATGCTCAGTGACTTGGTAGCGAAGAGATAGGCCAAAGTAAAAATACCAACAGAGGCGAGTACCATACATACTAGAGCTGAGATCGCAAGTAGCTTTACTGTTTTACTCACCGGGACTTTTCGTATATCTGCGATATACACCCATGCGAACACATATGTCACAAGAATAAAAAGTGTGGAGAATACACTGGCGCCAATACTATTGGCCGGCAGCGGTGAAGATATAAGTAGTATCCATGAAGCAGCAAGTACCCCAATCAGCAGCCACCTGTAGACTGGCCTCCCGCTCCGTTCTGCCGGAAGCACATCATAGGTCAATAATATGGCTAGTGATAGCGTGACCCAACCACCAAAAGCAAAATGAAAATGCGCATCCAGTAGCCTGTTGTAATCGAGAAAAGGGATCGAAAAGAGAATTTTACTGCGTAGTATAAATCCTAAAAAGGCTACTATACAAAAATTGAAGATCACAATATCTATCCACCTGTTTTTGCTCTGCATGCTCCGTCTATTGATGTGTGAAACACTTATTAATCATACCAAGGTCCAATATAACAAAAGCGCAACCCTATCAGCAGACCGTGAGAAATTACCATAATAATATCTCCATTTATTTTTTGCCGGGTTTGGCAAGGGTACGGATATAGTTGACCAATTGCCACCTTTGTGTTTCAGTATAGGTAGCCTTGTAAGCAGGCATAGGTCCTTTACCTTCTGTTATTTTCCAGAATAAAGCACCATCGCTTTGTTTTTGTACTGCTGCAGAGGTATGATTGGCTGGAACTTTGGACAAACCTGCAGCCGCGACTCCATCGCCCTGTCCTTTTGACCCGTGACATACTGCACAGTTGATATCATACAGTTTTTTTCCTGCTGCCGTAGCTGCGGCATCACCTTTCACAGGGTTTACTTTTGCGTCTGCTGAGGCGGGGGCAACAAACCCTGATTGCTGAAATATCGAAGCTTTGAACGACATACTAAGCGTCAATGCTACCAATACCATCAGCCCTATTGCGACTTTATTTGATGTTCTATTCATGACCTTCTTATTTGTGTTAAAAGTCACATTAATTATTGCAGATGAATATGTTAGATATCACTTATTTACATGACTTTCATCATGGTCCCGGAGGTCATAATTTCAAAATGCTTCATTCAATTTCAGATACACACCCATTGATCCATTGAGTCCTATGGCATAGTCCAGCACTGCGTTCATCCGCACTACAGTGCTCACGCTGACACGCAGGCCGGTACCGAAGGCAGGATCGACAAATTTGAACAGGTTTATATTATTCTCCTTGCTGTCTGCCGTGGTCATATTTGCGAATACGACCATTCCTAAAAGGTTAGGATAGTTTTTGATGCCGAATAAATGCCTCCTGTATTCTATTTCCCCGAAGAGGAGTGCCTCACCGCGAAAACGACCCTGTATATATCCTTCACCTGATTTGCCATACTGGTCCCAGCCAATGGCGGGCAAATTCATATACGGAACAGCACCACTTGTCACGACACTGCCAAAGGCCCAAAAACATAAAAGGTTGTGATAGTTCTTTGTAATGTTGACATAGTCGCGATACTCGATCCACATGGTACTGGAGTTTTTGCTGCTGCCAAAAACCAATGAATTATACTTGAATGACACAAAAGCATAGCGGCCCGAATTGGGTGCGTTCTGATTGTCGCGGGTATCGTACACAGCGTTTACAGATGCCCCCGACAGCACACTGATAGTGGGATTAAAGCCATTTCTGATAGTATATGCATAATATTCTGTAATGACCGGAACAGCGGCTACGAGGTTCAGTAGCTTATCATTGATGTTGTAATAATAGTCCAGATGGTAACCGATGCCGAGATAAAATTTATCAATTACCCTTCTGAGTACGGTCTCATGCACCCGCAAAAAATTAAAGTATAAGAGCTTTACATTGGAGGGTTCAGAACCATAAGGATTATCATTGAAGTGGACTCCATTGGCGAGATTGTCTGTTTGCGGCCCGGTGCCCAGACCGAAACCCGGTTGCGATGATATCTGATAGCGCCAATCGCCAATCAGTATCCAGTTGTCATGATCGGTATAAATAGACGTTCTTAATGCACTAAGAATTTGCTTTTTTAGCGTATAGGCCAGTCCTATATGCGCAGTCGAGAGGCGTGTATCAGAAGGGTCACCTCCGTACCAATTCAAACCGCAGCCTACACCTACCAGAAAATTATTGGTCGGATTGAAACTGAGCATGGGCAGCGGAAAGTAATATATCGACCCCTTATGTGGGAGTTTGGGTACTTTTTTGAGAAACTGCCACCATTTGACTTTAGGTACAGAGACCGAATCAATGGCAGCAAGTGTTGTATCCTGCGCCACTATTGGGGAAACAGAAAGCAAAATAATAAATATCAGTAGTACCCATCTCAAAATCAAATGTCTCTATAGATCATCCTGCGAAAATAAAGTGACCGATAAGAGGAAAGTCTGATAAACATCTGACAAAAAGATGAGGTATGTCAGCTGGAGGGGAGAATTAAACCAAGAGAACGTACATAAATTAAAAAAAGGCTCCTCGATTGAGAAACCTTTCTAGTTGCGGGGGTAAGACTCGAACTTACGACCTTTGGGTTATGAGCCCAACGAGCTACCAACTGCTCCACCCCGCGATGTGGGGTGCAAATGTAGTAAGTTTTGCCACAATCTTCAATGTTCTGCGCTTTCCATGAGAATAAAAGCTATATAAATTCTTTCTTTAGCAAAGCGACCAATCGCAAAAATGCTAAATTGCACCCTGTAAATAGCAGCATACTATCAGCATGATAGCCATATTCGGTAAAACAGTCAACCCCAAAAACATCGTCTTCATAGAGGAGATACTGACCCAGCTCAAGCGTCACGGGCTCCGCTATGTCATGGATGAGGCATACGCCACGCTGCTGCGAGACAATCACGGATTCCACATCGACTGCGAGACATACAGCGATTTTGACTCGGTCCGAAACGGCACAGAAGTGCTATTCAGTCTTGGTGGTGACGGTACGATACTGGATGCGATCACTTTTATCCAAAATACCGAGACCCCGATACTTGGTATCAACTTTGGCAGGTTAGGTTTCCTGGCCAATGTGGGCACCGACCAGATACAGGAGGCGATAGATGTAGTGGCCAAAGGTAAATACCTGATAGACAAGCGTTCACTGATAGAATTGCATAGCAATAAGCCGATTTTTAAAGAATTTCCCTATGCGCTGAATGAAATGACCGTGCAGCGCAAGGACCAGTCGTCCATGATCACAGTACATACCTATCTGAATGGCGAACTGCTTAACGAATATTGGGCTGATGGACTTATCATATCCACTCCGACCGGCTCTACAGGCTATTCCCTGAGCTGCGGTGGACCTATTATCTATCCGACATCGGGTAATTTCGTCCTCACGCCTATCGCCCCGCACAACCTCAACGTCCGCCCTATCATCGTATCGGATGATGTGGTATTGTCCTTTGAGGTGACTGGTCGTGGGAATAGTTTCCTTTGTACGCTGGACTCCCGTTTTGAAAAAATAGATTCTTCATTCGAGCTGGCGGTCAAGAAAGCTGCCTTTAGTGTACGGCTCGTGCGGCTCACGGATATGAACTTCATCAGCAGTCTCAAAAACAAGCTCAACTGGGGCAGGGACCAGAGAAATTAAGCTCCCACATGCAGAAGAAAGTAGAAATAAGGAATAAGCGCGCCGCGTTTGAGTATAATCTGCTCGAAAGCTATGTGGCCGGGATCATGCTGAAAGGTACCGAGATCAAGTCTATCCGTGAGGGGGCAGGTTCTATATCTGAGGCATTTTGTTTCATGAAAAACGGAGAGCTTTATGTCAAAAACATGAATATCCCCGAGTACTCTCATGGCAATCTCATGAACCACGACATCCTGCGCCTCCGCAAGCTCCTGCTCAATAAACGTGAACTAAAAAAGATAGATACTAAGACCCGCGAAAAAGGTGTGGCTGTCGTACCCATCAGGCTTTTTCTTTCTGATAGAGGCTTCGCAAAGTTGGAGATAGCATTGGCCCGTGGCAAGAAATCTTTTGATAAGCGCGAGAGCATCAAACAGAAAGACGACAAACGTGAACTGGATAGAGTGATGAAAAAATACCGCGTCTAGACCTTGATTCGTGTGATTTCTTTGATTAATAGGATTAAATACAACAAGCTTTGATTTAATCAATTATTAAAATCAAAATCAATCACAATAATCAAAGAAATCACACGAATCAAGGTCAAAACACTTTTCCTTTTAGCATCGGAACAAAGGCCGCTTCACTGAATATCTCCTGATCGTATTCTTTTTCCTCCAGCCTCGTGATGCGGACCATTTTGGTAGCGCCGTCTATTTCGAGTGGCAGTATCATTTGCCCGCCAAGCATGAGTTGTCCTAAAAGCTTCTCTGGTATATATGGTGCTGCTGCGGTAATGATGATCTTGTCATAGGGCGCAAATGTTTCCAGCCCTTCATATCCATCACCGAAAAACATCTTGACAGATTTGTAGCCTAATTCATTCAGTACATCGCGCGTCCTGTCGTAGAGTTTACGCTGACGCTCTATGCTAAATACTTTCGCGCCCAGTTCTGCGAGCACTGCTGCCTGATAGCCGCTGCCGGTACCGATCTCGAGGACTTTTTCTTTAGGCAGCAATTCTAAAAGCTGGCTCTGATATGCTACAGTATATGGTTGTGAAATGGTCTGCCCCTCACCTATCGGAAAAGCTTTATCTTCATAAGCAGTCACGTCAAAAATATTATCAAGCCCCAGAAACAGGTGCCTGGGCACACGCTCTATAGCAGCGAGGACTTTCTCATCAGTGATCCCTTTTTTGCGCAGCAGCGCAACTAATTCTTTCCGCAAGCCTTTGTGCCTGTATGTATCTTTTTCCAGCAAAGTCATATAGTGTGCAATTTATACAAGCAGATGGAGTATTTGAAAAGCGTGTATGAACAATACGTGTGGATTGAATGAGGGAATGGACAGGGCTATTAATCTATATTAATACTTAAATAACTTCATACTCGTCCCGTAAATCCCCAATTCTTATATATTTGTCACCGCACTAAAAAAAACTGACCATGAGCTCAAAGATCAAATTCGGCACAGACGGATGGAGGGCCATTATAGCCCGTGATTTCACTAATGCAAATGTGGCGCGCGTGGCAAAGGCCACTGCTGACTGGGTACTGGCCCAAAACACCAATGCCTCAGTGGTGGTAGGCTATGACTGCCGTTTCGGTGGGTATCTCTTTTGTCAGACGGTAGTGAATGTGCTGGTACAGCAAGGGGTCAAGGTATATTTTGACCAGCATTTTGTTTCCACCCCGATGATCTCTCTCGCTGCCAATAAACTGGGCTGTGAACTCGGCATCATCATCACTGCTTCCCACAATCCTCCTTCATACAATGGATATAAACTCAAAGGCGGACATGGCGGACCTCTGATCGTAAAATATATCGAAGAAGTAGAGGCGCTGATACCCGACGAACATAATGTGACTGAAAAAACGATCGAGGAGTTAGTATCTGATGGCAAACTAGAGCTGATCGATCTGGAAGACATGTATTACAATCATGTACTCGAAAACTTTGACATAGATGCGATCAATGATTCAGGCTTCGCTGTAGGCTATGATGCCATGTTCGGTGCAGGCCAGAGCATACTGCCCCGTATACTTCCTCATGCCGACCTGATGCACTGCGACTACAATCCATCTTTCTATGGCATAGCGCCTGAGCCTATCGCAAAGAACCTGCAGGAATTTGAAAATTACATCAGGCAGACTAGGCATATTGATTTCGGTTTGTGTACTGATGGTGATGCAGACAGGATAGGCATCTACGATGGCAAAGGAAATTTCATTGATGCCCACCACATCATTCTCATGCTGATATATGTCCTGCATGAATACAAAGAGCTGCGCGGCAAGGTCGTGATCGCATTCTCTGTATCTGACAAGGTCAAAAAGCTTTGTGAGCATTTCGGGATAGAGGTAGAAGTGACTAAGATCGGCTTCAAATATATCTGTGAAAAGATGATCACGGAAGATGTGCTGCTAGGTGGTGAAGAAAGCGGAGGCATAGCTGTCAAAGGCCACATACCTGAGCGCGACGGCATCTGGGACGGGCTGGTACTGATAGAATACCTCTCGACCAATGGCCTCACACTGCCGGACCTGATACAGGATATCTACGAGATAGTCGGGCCATTCGCGTATAACCGTCTCGACCTGCATCTGAAAGAAGAACAAAAACTACAGATAGTAGAAAACTGTAAAAATGGAGTCTATAAAACATTCGGCAATGTGGGTATAGCCAGAGTAGAAGATATAGACGGATTTAAATTTCATCTGGTCAATGATGAATGCATCATGATACGCCCCTCCGGTACAGAGCCTGTGCTGCGCGTATATGGCGAAGCGGCCACTGCTGCCCGTGTCAATGAACTGCTCGAACTGGTGAAAAAAGACCTGCTGGGATAAGGCCCCCCAACCCCCAAAGGGGGCTTTAACAGCCATACTGAATCAATTTTTCTTGGTTTTTTATTCTTGCCTCTATTTATCTATTTTATTAATTCGTTTTTATTGCCTGAAAAAAGCCGTTCACTGAACGCAACTCCCCATAAATGGGGATTTTTCAGCGTGTTATACATACAATGTGAATAGCTATTATAAAATTTAAAACGGGAAACAAAAACAGCGTATGCCGAAAAGCTGAAAGAGACTAGGCGAAAAAAGAAGACCAAAAGTATTAATATGAAAGTAAAAGCAATATTTGTTCTAACAATAATACCCTTTTTGCTGTATAGTCAATGTTCGGAGTCTTTTAAAATCTACGGAGCGAACATAACAGCAAAGGAGGTATTGGGGATTACTAAATTTAATGATGTTGGTTTATATTGGGAAACAAAAAAGATAATTGATAATCTCACAGATGATACTTCTACTTATTTCTTGAGAATGGGTACAATTAGACTTGATCAATATGACTTTAACAAAGGAACTAAAAACCTTTTTAATCTTTCATATAGTGCAAATGGCAATTATCCCGTACTAGACCATATTGATTTTGATTATTACAAGAGGTTCGGATTTGAAAAGATGGAACTAGATAATCCATCTTTGACTAGTGATACTGGATATATAAACTTTAAAAAATACATAATTAATTCTAAATCAGATTCTTTAACAAGAATTTATCTATGGAATATAGCAACGCCTATCTTTAGGAATAAATTACTACAAACACGTTTTTTTATAAATTCCCAGCCGATCTCAGACAATAAAAAAATAAAAAAGCACTTTAGTTTTACAGGAACAGCATCATTGAAGGCAAATCTTAGCAAAATGCTTAAAGGTGTAAGTAATGCGAACCTAAGCGCAGGAATAGGAGCCTATATTGATAATATAGCATCGCAAAATTTTAATGTCACCGGGCATTATGTATCCATTGTTTTTCAAGAAGAATACATAAATCAAATATGCTATGTGTTGGCAAATACAAATGATAGCGAACTAAAGGACGATGAATTTTCAGTAAATTTGAAAGAATACCTTAGCAAAACTGATAGTAATGTTGCATTGAATTCTGGAATATTATTCTTTCAATTTACAGGGAGTTACAATAAAAGTGTAATAAATAAAGATAGTATAAGTGCAAATCTACAAGGAACTTTTGGCCTTTCTCCAACTCAAGCGCTTTCAATCGGAACCACAATAAATCTATCGTGGGCAAAACAGTTAGAAGAAAATTATGATAATTCCTTTTCGAAAGTATGGATCATCAGATTTGGAACACATTATCGCTTAGATGACTCATTACACTTAAGAAGTACAGAGGTTAGAAGCAAAACAATTGTAAATAAAGAGATTCAAAATAAGAGCCTTAGAGTAGTTTATTAATCTGTATCTGATATTATTTTCTTGAGCTCGCTGTTTGGAGTCAACCGGGGCGTTAAAAGGTATTTTGCTAGAAAATAAACAAAGCCCACCCCACCTGTGGGCTTTTTTCATGCCTTTTGGCCTCATTTAACAATATTTCCGCCTAATGTTAAAAATCTGTTTTTAAAATCTCGATAAAAACCTATTTTCGCACCGCATTTCGGCGAGAGTTGGCAGGTGGCTGCTGACTGGTGGCAGGAAATACAAAGACAGTTGGCTGGTGACAGTTGGCGGTTGGCTGGGAGTATAAATTCATCAACCATAAAATCAATTATAGCTAATGGCAAACATTGGTAAGATAAAACAGATCATCGGTCCGGTAGTGGACGTGAGTTTTGAAATAGGCGGTGTACTGCCTGAGATCATGAACGCCCTCGAGGTGACCCGTGACAATGGACAAAAGGTAGTACTCGAAGTGCAGCAGCACCTCGGCGAAGATGGCGTCAGGACCGTAGCGATGGACTCTACAGACGGCCTTCGCCGTGGTATGGATGCTTTAGACCTCGGCGCCCCGATCACTATGCCTATAGGCGATGGGATCAAAGGAAGGCTATTTAATGTAATAGGCGAGGCGATCGACGGTATCAATATACCTGTCAGCCGCGCCGGTGGTTACCCGATACACCGTATGCCACCAGCTTACGAAGATCTGGCTACTGATGCTGATGTACTTTTCACCGGTATCAAAGTGATAGACCTGCTCGAACCATATGCAAAGGGTGGTAAGATCGGTCTCTTCGGTGGTGCAGGTGTGGGCAAGACGGTCCTCATCATGGAACTGATAAATAATATCGCTAAAGCATATGCAGGTCTGTCAGTATTCGCAGGTGTAGGTGAAAGGACCCGTGAGGGAAATGACCTGCTCCGCGAAATGATCGAGTCTAACGTCGTAAAATATGGCGAAGAATTCAAACACAGCATGGAGAAAGGCGGATGGGACCTCGACAAGGTCGATCCTGTTCAGCTCGCACAATCACAAGCTACACTTGTATTCGGCCAGATGAACGAACCACCGGGAGCACGTGCTCGTGTGGCCCTCTCAGGTCTTACTATCGCAGAATATTTCCGTGACGGGGATAAAGATGACGCTAAAGGCGGCAAAGACATCCTCTTCTTTATCGACAATATATTCCGTTTTACCCAGGCAGGTTCTGAAGTATCAGCTCTCCTCGGCCGTATGCCATCAGCGGTGGGATATCAGCCTACACTGGCTACGGAGATGGGCCTGATGCAGGAGCGTATCACCTCGACCAAGAGAGGCTCGATCACATCTGTACAGGCGGTTTATGTACCTGCGGATGACTTGACCGATCCGGCACCTGCTACTACATTTGCACACCTTGACGCTACGACGGTATTGAACCGTAAAATCGCAGAACTTGGCATCTATCCTGCGGTAGATCCATTGGACAGTACTTCACGTATCCTCAGCGCGCATGTATTGGGCGAGGAGCACTACGGTTGCGCCATGAGGGTGAAAGAAATCCTTCAGCGTTACAAAGAATTGCAGGATATCATCGCGATCCTCGGTATGGACGAGCTCAGCGAAGAGGACAAACAGGTCGTACACCGCGCACGTCGTGTACAGCGTTTCCTCTCTCAGCCATTCCACGTAGCAGAGCAGTTCACAGGTCTGAAAGGCGTACTCGTATCGATCGACGAAACTATCAAAGGATTTAACATGATCCTCAATGGCGAAGTAGACAAATATCCTGAGGCAGCATTCAACCTGGTAGGTAATATCGAAGATGCTATCGCAAAAGGCGAGAAACTGCTGGCGGAAGCATCGAAATAATCTGTTGGCAGGTGACTGTTGACTGGTGGCTGGAAATAAAATCCTGCTACAAACCAGCCAACCGCCAACTGACAACTAACAACACTTAATTATGACACTAGAAATATTGACCCCCGAGAAGAAGCTCTATAGCGGCGAATCCAGCAGTGTGATACTGCCGGGTGTGGATGGTAGCTTCCAATTGTTGGATAGACACGCTCCGCTCATATCTGCTCTCGGCAAAGGGGCAATAAGATTCAAGACTCCTACTGAGACCAAAACTATTGCTATCAGTAGTGGTTTTGTAGAATGCCTGAAGAACAAGGTCATCATACTCGTAGAGGGTTAAGCAAAACATTTTAAATCTAAGTATTAGAATCCCGGGCAACCGGGATTTTTAGTTTTTGCCTATCACATACCAGCTGGTGCCGTCCGTAGTTATTATTACTGAGTTATACTGACTGGCAAGTGTGTATGTAGACTGCCCATCTATAGTAGAGCTGCCATAATAGGTAACAATAGAGACCGCATTAGCATCATTGGATATTTTTTTGACGGCGTATATCCTGCCTGTGGCACCTGATGGGCTGGGCAGTGAGATACTGAGTGCGCCAGCAGATGTATTGCACAGTATAGTATGGTCCTGAGTCCCAGCTGTATAGCTGGCAGTTTTGGTACTGACGGCTGTAGCCAGCGAACCACCTATTTGTATAGTTGAGTTAGGTGAAGTGCCTGCTGCTATACTCAACCGATAGTTGGTGCCATCAAAATAAAAGTTGGTATTGTTTTGTGTCACGTCTGCCGTGCCACTCATGAAAAGTACTGCTCCTGCAGGCATTTGTTTTAACCGCAATCCAGATGTACCTCCGGTGCCCGAGTTGATCTCCAGAAAATTGCCGGGTGTGGTAGTGCCTATCCCCACATTGACAGCATAACTGCCTGTGCCACCGAGCACGATGGCATTGCTCTCTCCTACTTTCGCATAGTATCCTATAGCAGTAGCATTGCTGAGTGCTGCGGAGGAAACATCAGCATTTGATCCTATAAGTGTATTGTTCAAACCTGTAGTATTTGTGGCACCGGCACTGTTTCCAATCGCTACATTATAATTTCCCGATGTATTGAAGCCGAGTGCGCCATAGCCGAGTGCGGAATTGTATATCCCGTTTATATTGTCCTGCAGCGCAAATGCACCTGCTGCTGCATTATTATTACCTGAAGTATTGAACTGCATAGCTCCGTTGCCGAGTCCGGTATTATTGATACCACTTGTATTGGCACCCATTGACCCTGCGCCGGTAGCTGTATTACCATTGCCGGTAGTATTGGCACCGAGTGTAGAATATCCCAGTGCTGTATTATTGCTACCAGAGGAATTGGCCTGCAAGGAGTATGTCCCAATGGCGCAGTTGTCATTTCCTGTGGTATCTGCCGCCAGCGCAGAGGCGCCGAATGCTGTATTTGCAGCAGCGGTTGTATTATGCCTTAGTGCTCCTGTACCGACTCCGGTATTATTTGAACCTGTGGTATTATTTCCCAGTGCGCCCATGCCGACGCCTGTATTGTTTGAGCCCGTTGTATTGGCATTGAGTGCGATGCTTCCTATACCCGTATTGGAAGGGCCTGATGTATTGCCATAGCCAGCCTGATAGCCTATGTATGTACAGTTGGTCCCGGTGCTCATATTCATGGCGCATTGATAACCCAGTGCCACATTCTCAAGTGTCTGGTCTACCTTGCCGGAGAGTATATTGTTTACTTTGAAAACCAGCGCTTCATTGTCTGTAGTGCCGATAAAATTTGTTGATGGGCTTGTTCCGCTATTACCCGTCACTGACCAGGCTGAAGCAGTCGCAACAGCACTTGCAGTGACAGTCAGCGGAATATAATTCCAGGTATTACTGTGATATAAATACATCATGGCCGAATCAGTATCATACAGCACCATCCCATTGGTCGGGTTAGATATAGCGAGTCGCTGAGTATGTGTCAATCTGGGAAGCAGCAGGCCTTTTGATGTAGACACCAGATCCAGTATAGCATTCGTATCAGGAACGCTTGTGCCTATACATACTTCACCTTTTATGATTGCACCATCAGTGGGAGCAGCTATGCCAGTATAAGCCGCACCTATACTGAGGTTGCCGTTCACAGTCAGTTTACTGGCAGGGCTGTTTGTCCCGATACCTACATTTTGGGCTTTTGATATTCCTGATATAAAAAGGAAGAACAAAATAATAATTCTGACTGATGGGTAGGGCATAATGAATGTTTCCCATCCGATACGCCATTAAACTTTGTAAGTTCTTGAAAACAAGACTGCTGTTGTAATTAAGATCATGATTCAAATCACCTTTTCAGACAGTCTATTCTCTGATCAAAATAAAACAAAGCCTGCTTTTACAAAGTATATTTTGTAAAGCAGGCCTTGCCTATTATTGTGCCGAGATAGCGGAGTTTACATTTTCACCCACTTGATCCTGCTGAAGGTGTCGTTGATCTTTATCTCTGCAATGTATATCCCGCTTGCCAGTTGGCTTACATCCAGTTTATTATTGACAGGATGATAATATGTAGCTACCAATTTACCATCCGAACTCAGCATTGACACTTCCTGTACCACTGAGCTACCTGCACTTATCATCAGCTCATTAGCTGCCGGGTTGGGATATAAACTGATGCTCTGACCAGACTCAATATTATTAATGCCACTAGGCGACAGCTGAATAATATTAGACAACACCTCATTGTTTGAACCACGGGCAGGAGTACAGCTATATGCCCAGTTTGCTACTATTCGATATTTAGCATTAGGATGCATGCCAAAGTTCACATCAGTAGCGGTGTACTGATTGCCGGGTAGGTTCAGCATCACCGCCCAGTTGCCATTGGCCAGTGTATCCCAGTATACATCAAAGGACGATACAGGAGTAGCAGTGTCATTTTCGATCTCATACACATTCCATATCAGGTTTCCGGAGCCCAGATATTGCAGGTGGATAGTATTGTGATATGGACTCAGAGTGCCATACTCGCCGCATGTATCCATCGCTGCTATTTTGTAGCGGTATGCTGTCACATTAGGGTTGGCGCCATAGTCATGATATTCGCTGAGCGAGTCGCGCTGTACTGCACCTATTTCTACATAGTTATTGGTAGATGCCTCTCTGTATATGATGAAACTGTCCGTAGCGTATTTATCCAGCTTCTCCCAAATTACAATATTGTGGGTAGATGCACTGTCTACAGTGACATAGCAGATGGTCTGAGCAGGTGGCTGCTTGACGGTCACAGCTATATTGACCCCTGTAGAGCAGCCCGTGACAGTATCTTTCACAAAGAGATTATATACCCCACTGGCAGCAGGTGTGATGCTGACATTCACACTATCGGAGCTGAAACCATTTCCGGACCAGGTGTAGCTACAATTCGTGCCTGCCGGTCCTGCATTGATAGCCACACTACTACCGGGACATATACCATAGGACGAATCTGAGATGTTGGAGAGTGGATGCGTGTTGAAATACACGATCGTAGAGTCCTCCGCACTACATCCGGTAGGAGTATATGTATCTGTGACATACAAAGTAGTAGTTTGGGTAGGGGTGAACGACAAAGCATAACTACTGTCATTAACACCCGAAGGATTTGAGGTCCATACAGAGCTCTGGCTAGTCGAATTGCTGCGATATAAAAGCACCGCACTGCCACCGCATGAATTGATAAAAGAAGGCAAGTATAGCTCATTGGGGCCTTTTTTTACGAAAAACTTAGAGGCAAAATAATCTGTTTGCTCTGCAGGGCTGGTCGATAAAACTGATATCGTAGTGCTAGTTATATTTGCCTGCATTATCACATTGGCCGGTATAAGGAATGAATACGTTCCAGCACTGCTGGCAGCCAGAGAATCAGTATAAATATAAGTGAAACCATAATTGTCCGGATGGATCTCTAGTTTTAAATAATTCGACCCCGAAAAACTAAGGTTAGAAGATACGGTCACAGAAACAGAAGAATTCTGGCATACAGTATCAGGAGAAACGGACGTGATCACAAAATTATATGCCGTATCATACTGCCAGAAGGTATTGCCTATACAGCCGTTATCCCCTCCGAGATAACCTTTATTACCCAAACCAAACCCTACGAAAGGGGTCATAGCATCACACTGTCCCGATGGATATGGAAAAACATTGATCTCTGACCAGGTGTTTGCCACAGGGTCAAAAACATGCATTCCTGCATGGTTCCCCATAGCTTTGGCATCACTCACGTATATCTTGTTATTTATCACAAATGAATACAGAAAGCTGTAGGTACCTGGATTCCCTAACTCGCCAAATGCAACAGTAGGTTTAGGTAGCCAGGTATTACTCGATGGTGTATACTCATAAATGGAATCAATACCACCAAAACCGCAATACCCTTTTGCATTGGCCACTGCCGAAAATCCATTATACATATAGGAAGGCATAGGAGCTATCGGACTCCATTGGTTAGTGGATTGATCATAAGCATAACAGGGATTTCCGGAATTAGCGATTCCACATACTACATAGCCAATATTGTTGATAGCAAATCCCATTGCCCCCAAAACGCTATCAGGATAGTTCGCCACAGCTGACCATGTATTGGTAGCCGGATCATACTTATAAAAGTCATTGAGCGCAGTCTGATTAACCTGTCCGGTACCGACATAACCGAAACTGTCAGTGGCAAATCCCACTGCATTTGATCTGGCCGCTCCGGGAAAATCGGCCAAAGCAGTCCATGTATTGGCTACCGGATCGTAAGCAAAAAAATTATTTGAATCAGTGCCAGTATAGGCATAGCCCAACGACTGGATCGTAAAAGAAACAGCAGGGCTACTGAATGAAGGATGTACTTTTTGAGTCCACAAACCTTGCGAGAAGCAGGAAGCTGAAAAGCACACAGCTATGAATAGTGTAAAAAGCTTTTCCATATGGCTTGGTTTTTATTCAATCTAAAAGTAAATGTATTTGTCAGTATAAAAAATTATTTTCTATTAACCACAATATATAATTAACTAGAATTGACCACAATACAGGACAAAAAAGGCGATTATCATACATTGTGCCAAATATCTGATATCAACCAGATCATCCAACATTTAACACACACGGCAATACTCATATTTAACTTATCTTCGTCATCATGGGATTAAAAGCCAGTGCTGCCAGATGGATCGCCAATATGATCGTGCCGGGTATCTACCGAGATCATAAAAACGCGGTTGCCATTCAGACTAAGGTGCTCAAACAGCTGATCAAAAAAGGCACTAAGACCCAGTTTGGCCGGGAGCACGACTTTGCCGGAATCAAATCATACAGCGACTTCAAAGTAGCCATACCTATCCGCGATTATGAAGGCCTCAGGCACTATATAGAGATGATCGCCAAAGGCAAAGAAGATGTGATATGGCCGGGCAAACCACTCTACTTCTGCAAATCATCCGGCACTACTTCAGGTGCTAAATATATCCCTCTGACCAGGCCTGCTATCAATGCACAGATCGCTGCCGCCCGCAATGCCCTTCTGATGTATGTGCACGAGACAGGGCGCTCAGATTTTTTTGACTACAAAATGATCTTTCTGCAAGGCTCACCAGTGCTCGACAAACACGGCTTCATACCCAGTGGCCGCCTGAGCGGTATAGTGTATAATCATGTGCCTGCTTACCTGACACAAAACCGTATGCCTACCTTCACGACCAACTCTATCGAGGACTGGGAGCAAAAAGTCGATGCTATCGCAAAGGAGACACTCAACAAAAAGATGTCCCTCATCAGCGGCATACCGCCCTGGGTGGTGATGTACTTTGAGAAGCTGCTTGAAGTCTCCGGCCGGAAACACGTTCAGGATATATTTCCCGACTTCTCATTATTCGTATATGGTGGTGTCAACTATGAACCCTACAGAGCGAAAGTAGAATCTCTCATCGGGAAAAAAATAGACAGCATCGAGACCTATCCTGCCAGTGAGGGTTTCATAGCGTATCAGGACTCTCAAAAAGAAAAAGGACTGCTGCTGAATATCAATGGAGGCATCTTTTATGAATTTGTGAAGGCCGATGAACTCGCCTCAGGCAGCCCTAAGCGCATCTCTCTCGCTGATGTCGAGCTCGGTATCAACTATGCCCTCATACTTAATACCAACTCCGGCCTCTGGGCATATAATCTCGGTGATACTATACGCTTTGTCTCGCTCGCGCCATACCGCATCGTGGTGACAGGCAGGGTCACGCATTTCATATCAGCATTCGGAGAGCATGTGATAGCCGAAGAGGTCGAGTATGCTCTCATGCGTGCCGCCCGTGAGATGAATATCTCTGTAAGCGAATTCACAGTAGCGCCACAGGTCAGTGCGGATGGGGAACTGCCTTATCATGAGTGGTTCGTGGAGTTCTCAAATGCGCCGTCAGATCTCAAAGCACTGGAGGCAAAGATGGACCAGTATATGCAGGAGAAAAATATATATTACAAAGACCTGCGTACAGGCAATGTCCTTCAACAACTAAAAATTCGCTGCCTTCCTGCGGGTAGCTTCGTAAACTATATGAAAAGCCAAGGTAAACTCGGCGGACAAAATAAGGTACCACGACTGTCTAATGACAGGAAGATAGCGGATGGGTTGGGATAGGTCGGTTCCGAAAGAAGGCTTGGACAATACAACATAATTATTGTATTCAGTTAAAATTAAACAGTGCTTTATGCATTTTGAAAGCCTCGTCTATTTTACTAATATTACAAAGATGTAATAACAATTGCACCTATTATTTAATCCTAAAAATATATCTATGGAATTTGCAGACACTTTAAAGCTATTAGCAGCTCATATTCTGAAAATGAAGGATAATGTCCATACTGAAGAAGCAGCTAAGACCGCATTCATTATGCCTTTTATTCAAGCATTGGGTTATGACATTTTCAATCCTTCCGAAGTGGTTCCGGAATTTATTGCTGATATAGGTATAAAGCAAGGCGAAAAGATTGATTATGCGATCATGAAAGATGACCAACCCATATTGCTCATAGAATGTAAGGGCGTAGTGGCAAACCTCGACATACATAGCTCACAATTATTCAGATATTATGCTACGCTAAGAGCGAAATTTGCGATTTTGACAAATGGAATTGAGTATAGATTTTTTGCTGATTTAGAAGAGAAGAATAAAATGGACTTGAAACCTTTTCTAACCGTTAATATTACTGATCTTAGGGATAGTGAAATAGACCAACTATCAAAGTTTCATAAAGCGCGATTTAACTTTGACAACATAATTAGTGCCGCTAGTGAATTAAAATATACTTCTGAGTTGAAAGTGCTCATCGCTAAGGAATTTTCTGAGCCTAATGAAGAATTAGTAAAGTATTTCGCAAAGAGTGTCTATCCAGGTGTGAAGACAGCTAAAGTATTGGAACAATTTACAGCACTTCTCAAAAAGTCATTTACTCAATATACGGCTGATTTAGTTAATGACAGATTAAAGGCAGCTTTACAGAAAGAACAAGAGGCCGCAAAAGTTATTGATCCAATTACCGTTCCAGTTGCTATAGAAGCAAAAGCTAAAATTGAAACTACTCCTGATAAAATGGAGGCCTATTATATATTAAAATCAATTTTGAGGACAAAATATGATGTAAAGCGAATTGGGTTTAAGGATTCTCAATCATATTTTGTAGTTCAAATGGATCATAATTCCAGACTTTATGTTTGCCGACTTTATTTTTCTGAAACAAAAAAACAGATAGGATTGTTTGATGAGAATAAACACGAAACAAAATATGATATAAAGCATCTTGATGAATTATATCTATTGCAGGAAAAAATTATAGCATCAGTAGATGCAATACTAAAATCAAAGGTTGAAGTAGTGTAAAAGTATCAGACTCTTCCTCTAACATAACCTAAAATGAATAGCCCCGCGTTTCAACGCGGGGAATATAGATTATTCCAGATTTGGCTTTAGCCAAACTACTCCATGTACTCATTTTGGCTAAAGCCGCTAAAGAATTGATTCGAACTCCGCGTTAAAACGCGGAGCTACTAAAAAGCTAATCATGTTAAGTCATGCAGAGGCATAATGGAATTGTTTAATGTTAAAAATGTGATTTTATTTTTGCTATTTTAACTTAATAATGCTATTTTTGTATTATCAGTACAAGACCGTTCTTTTGATTGATAAATGGCAAGCAAAACCATGGTGGAGGCTGAATTTAAAAAATCAGTTATATATCTTACAAATAGCAATATTAAATTGTTTTATTTGTATTATGCTAATTGTAAGCGTTTTGACTTTTTTGAAAAAAGGGGGGTTAAGGTGGTAAAAAAGGATTTTTTATAATACATAAGTGAAAATCCGGACAGGGGAAATCGAAGCGAAAACGACCTATGCATTTACGGTGGTCGCGGCGAACTCCATGTACTTACCGACCATGTCGCGACAGCCGATGATGATGGCGCAGCGCTCATGGAGTTCTGTAGGCTGTACCTCCAGGATACGTTGAGAGCCATTGATGGCCTTGCCTCCTGCCTGTTCGGTCAGGTATGCCATAGGGATGCACTCATAGAGGAGACGCAGTTTGCCTTTGGTTTCGCCTTTGGCAGCGGGATAAAGGAATACACCACCCTTGAGGAATGTACGGTGCATATCAGCTACCATCGCCCCGATATAGCGCAGGGAGTATGGCCTTGAAGTGCTTTTGTCATGAGCGATACACCATTCTATGAACTGCTGCGACACAGGCTCAAACTTGGAGAGGTTGCCCTGATTGAGAGAGTATATTTTACCGTTTGAGGGTATGGTCACATTGGAGTGTGTCTTGTAGTATTGATTGTCGTCAGAGTTGAGCGAGAACATATGCAGGCCGGTGCCGGTGCTAAACACAAGGATAGTAGAGCTGCCATAGATAGCATAACCTGCCGCTATGACATTCTCGCCTTTCTGCAAGAAGTCCTCGGTCGTGACCGGGCCCAGTGCGGTGACACGCTTTACGATAGAGAAGATAGTGCCGACAGGAGCGGCGATGTCAATATTGGCGGAGCCATCGAGCGGATCGATGGATACGATGTAAGTGCCGTCTTCAGAGAGCGTGACGAGGTCGTCATTTTCCTCGCTGAGGAAACCGGCACAAACGCCGCTCCCTTTGCAGAAGTCCATCATGATATTGTTGCTGAAATCATCGAGCTTCTGAACGGTTTCGCCCTGTACATTGGTTTCTCCGGTACTGCCGCTGAGATTGAGCATACCCAGATTGCGGACAGCATGAGAAAGTGCCTTGGTGCCTTCAGCAATAGAAAGAAGCAGTCTGGTGAGGTCGGTCGAAGTAGTTTCCTGAAGGAACTTAGCAAGGCTTTTCCCTTTTTGCATTATAGCTTATTGATGATTATCCCCCAAAGATAAAAAAATGGCTCAAAATGGCTAAGGGAAAGGGGAAACCGCCAATCAGTCGATCGGGAAACCCGGAATCAGTTGATCCGGGAATCAGGGAAACTAGGATCAGTCTGAAAGGGGAAGTAAAAATATGATTGTGTATTACAGATTTCCTGATGTCCAGATCAACCGGTCACCTTATCTCTCCATGATAGCTGTGATGCCCTGTCCGCCTGCTGCGCAGATAGAGATGAGACCGCGTCCTGAGCCGCGCTCCTGCAGGAGTTTAGCCAGTGTGCCGATGATCCTGCCGCCTGTAGCTGCGAACGGATGGCCCGCCGCGAGGCTGCTGCCATTGACATTGAGCTTGCTGAGGTCTATCGTGCCGAGTGGTTTGACGCCGAATTCCTTGGTGCTCAGGTCGGCGCTTTCCCATATCTTAAGGACTGTGAGTACCTGTGCGGCGAAAGCCTCATGTATCTCATAGAAATCAAAATCCTGAAATGTCAGACCAGCTTTAGCCAGCATCCTCGGCATAGCATAGACAGGGGCCATGAGCAGGTTTTGTTTGTGCTCGACAAACTCAATGGCTGCTACCTCGGCGAATGTAATGTATGCCATCACAGGGAGGTTATGCGCTTTGGCCCATTCCTCGCTGGCGAGCAATACACATGAAGCACCATCAGTGAGTGGAGTGGAGTTGCCAGCAGTGAGCGTGCCATTGACTTTGTCAAAAGCTGGTTTGAGCTTGGCGAGTTTTTCGAGTGTGGAGTCAGCTCTCAGGATATTATCGCGCTCCAGACCCATGAATGGGGTCATGAGATCATTGAAGAAACCCCGCTCATAGGCTTTAGCCATTTTGAGATGGCTCGACAGTGCTAACTCATCCTGTGCCTCGCGGCTAATATGATAGTACTTAGCACCAAACTCCGTATGATCGCCCATAGCCATACCGGTGCGAGGTTCGGAGTTCTTTGGAGCTTCAGGAGCAAAGTCTTTGAGACGTATTTTAAGAAACTCTTTGATCTTAGCGCCGGTGGTCTTAGCGCGGTTTGCTGCGAGGAATATCTGGCGTGCCCTATTGCCAAAGACAAGCGGCACCTGGCTGGCAGTATCTACTCCACCGGCTATACCGCACTCGATCTGACCGAGCGATATTTTATTGGCTATGTACACGGCTGCCTCCATGCCTGTATTGCATGCCTGCTGGAGGTCACAAGCGGGAGTGCGCGGATCAAGCGATGTATTGAGCACAGACTCACGGATCATATTAAAATCGCTGGCCAGTTTCAGCACTGCACCGCCAGCCACCTCTCCGATGATCTCGCCATGGAGCTTATATCGCTCTATGAGGCCGTTGAGGGCAGCGGTTATCATATCCTGATTGCTTGACATAGCATAGGCTGTATTATTTCTGGCGAATGGGATGCGGTTGGCACCGATGACCGCGACTTTTCGGGAGGGTTGTCCGTATGACATAACTTAATTAATAATGAATAGTGAATAATAAATAATGGAAATACACTGAAGGATAAATAAAGGATAAATATAAGAGAATTATTGTTTATGCAATGATGACTCGGCTTGCTATTGATGATATCATAAACGCCCGGCAATGTATGAGGTAATTTTTTTGTTTTGTATCTTTACATTATGCCAGGAAGAATTGGATGAAGAGTGCATTTTACATCAAACTATTTCACTGCGCTTGCCGCTTTTGTATTCCTTGTATACTTCGCGGACCATGCCATCAGAGAGGCCGATCTTGGGGACATATATTTTAGTAGCGCCGACGAACTTCATGATATTGAGAAATATCTCACCTGCAGGCACGATCACATCTGCCCGGTCAGGGTTGAGGTCGAATAGTTTGATACGGTCATCTATCGAGTGCCGCTTGATCTCAAAGGTAAGGTTATGCAGGAGGTCAAATGTCAATGGCTTGCCCTGTTTGAGTTCTGCCATTTTGAAAAGGCGGTTGATATTGCCACCGGAGCCTACGAGCGAAAATGTTTTTATTGTTTTGGTCTCTTTGCGCAGCCAGTCTTTAAGCTCTTTCCAGTATTCCTTTTTGACCTGATTGCTGAGGAGCCTGATCGTACCGATATCAAATGACTTGGCGGCTGCGGCTTGACCTTTGATAAAGACCGTGATCTCCGTGCTACCGCCACCCACATCGACGAAAACACAGTCACCACCAGTCCTGTTTGCGACAAAATTCTGGCTGTTGAAGATCATATGTGCTTCTGTATTTCCGCTGATGATCTCTATTTTGATACCTGTTTCTTTCTCTATGCGCTTGACTATTTCGGCACCGTTCTTTGCTTCACGCATGGCAGATGTAGCACAGCCTTTGTAGTGAAGGACCTCGTTCACTTTCATGATATACTTGTAGCCCATCATAGCCTCAATGAGTCTTTTGACAGTGGCCTCAGGTATCTTATGATCTGTGAAGGCATCAGGGCCTAGCCTGACGGGCACACGTATGAGGCTGTTCTTTTTAAACATAGCCTCACGCGGGGTCTCGATGACATGCTCTATGAGCAGGCGTACAGAGTTAGAACCTATATCGATCGCAGCAAACTTCTTTATTACCATTATGGAGATTAATGGCATGAAATAACCAATGAAGCGCGAGAGATTTTAAATTAATTATCAACCCTACGTTAGTATTAAGTAGTTAGTATTGAGTATTGAGATAATGCCATTTCGGATGTCGGATTCCTGATTTCGGCTTTAAAATTTGTATTCCATTTTCAAATTTTCAAATCGCCGAATTTTCAAATTCCTCAGCCGCTCTTTTTCTTGAGGTACTGGTATATTTTCTCCTGGGCCCTGATCTTGACAGGAGAAGTACTAGCGCGATATTGGTTGTTCTGCTGAGAGTTTATGAGGCGGGCTTTCGCATTGTCGCTCCACTGTATTTCGAGTATGTCTTTGATCTCTTTTTGCAGGACCGGGTCATAGATCGGACATGATATTTCTATCCTTGTGTCGAGGTTGCGCGCCATCCAGTCAGCAGAAGATATATAATACTGCGGCTCACGGTCGTTCTCAAACACATAGATGCGGGAATGCTCCAGAAACCTGTCAACGATACTGATGGCCTCGATGTTCTCGCTCATACCTGCCACTCCCGGCACCAGTGCACAGATTCCTCTCACGATGATGCGTATCTTGACACCTGCATTGCTGGCCTGATAGAGCTTTTCGATCATTTCCTCATCGATCAGGCTGTTCATTTTGAGGAAAATGCCCGAAGGCCTGCCGTGCTTGGCATTATAGGTCTCATGCTCGATCAGTTGGATGAACTTCTTGCGGGTCTTGAGCGGTGAAGGGATGAGATGTTTATACTGGCGGACAATATAGTTGCGGTCAAAGAACTCAAACACATGCGCTACCTCAGAGGTAATGCGGGGATCAGCCGTGAGGAGGGATTCATCGCTGTAGACATAAGACGATATCTCATTATAGTTGCCGGTACTGATATTAGCATAGAGACGTGGCTTGCCTTTTTCTTCGCGCTGTATGAGACACAGTTTAGAATGCACCTTGAGGCCTGACACACCATAGATCACATGTATGCCTTCTTCAGCCAGCGTCTTTGCCCATTTGATGTTGGCCTCTTCATCAAACCGTGCCTGGAGTTCCACCACCACTGTCACTTCTTTACCATTGCGTGCGGCATTGATGAGTGCATTGATGACCTTGGATTTCTTGGCGGCGCGATATAGCGTTATTTTGATCGACTTGACGGTAGGATCTATTGCCGCCTCACGCAGCAGGTCTATGAAGTGGCTGAAACTATGATAGGGATAATGAAGCATTACGTCCCTGTGGCTGATCGTATCAAAAATACTTTTGTCCTTTATCAGTGCAGGATGTGGGAGCGGCTTGACATCTTCATAATGCAGGTCTTTGGTCCCGAGTAATGGGAATCCCATGAAGTCTTTGAAATTATGATAGCGGCCACCAGGTATCAGGTTGTCATATTTGCGCAACTTCATCCTGCTGGTAAATAATGCAAGGAGGTCGGGTGGCATCTGCTGATCATATACGAAGCGCACCGGATCGCCCTTCTGACGGTTCTTTACACCACGGGAGATCTTGTCGAGGAAGCTTTGAGATATGTCATTATCAATGTCTAGTTCCGCATCACGAGTGAGTTTGACAGTGTATGCTTCTATCTTATCAAAATGAAACATGGAGAAGACATCAGGCAGATTGTGGCGGATGATATCATCGAGCAGGATGATATACTGGTTGCTATTGACTGATGGCAGTATCACAAAACGTCCTACCTGATCTGTCGGTATCTCGACCAGTGCGTACTGGGTCAGTTTAGGTTTGCCGGTCACAAAAAGCTTGATAGCAAGATATATGGACTTGTCTTTGAGATAGGGAAAATGCTTGACCTGATTGAGCATGATAGGCACCAGTGCAGGCCGCACATAGTCTGCGAAATAGGTCTTTACAAATCTGCTCTGAGCGAGGGTCAGCTTGGTTTCGTCTATGATAAATATCTTCTGACTGCGCAACTCCTGTTGTATCTGCTTATAGGTCTTTTCAAACTGAAGGTTCTGCTTGATCACGATCTTCTGTATCTCATCGAGCAGCTTCTGTGGCTTGACATGGAAAGTGGTCTTAGCCTTCTTGCCAAACTCCATCACGCGCTTCAGGGTAGCCACACGCACCCTAAAGAATTCATCCAGATTGTTGGAGAAAATACCCAGGAATTTCAGCCTGTCGAGAATGGGCACGGACTTGTCCTCCGCCTCCTGGAGCACCCGGTCATTAAAGGACAACCAGCTTATCTCCCGGTTTACAAACTTTACATTTTTCGTCATATCACATTATATCGCAATCATCAAATTTAACGATATGCTTAAGATTTGGAAACAATTAGTAAATAATAACTATCTCTTAATGGATATAACTGCCGATAAGTCACTATTAGTCAGCATTCAAAGAAAAAACATAACACTGGAGTTTACATCCAGACGCCATTAGGGAGTTTGTGCTTGATACGTCCCCGGCAGTCACGTTTGGTATTGCAGGATGAATCTGCCAGCAATACCAATACGGCGAGGATGATTAGTGCTTTTTTGATGATTATCATACTGTTATAACGAGTTTGACAAGTTATTGTTGCTTATCTAAATATGGTTGACCTTTATTTTAGCCCTTTGGGATAGAGGAACCAATTTACTTTCCCATCGCCATTTATATCCTTCCAATGCTTCGCTTCAAACGTGATCTTGATAGCGCCTGTAGTTGGAACATTGTCTACAGAACTGTCTGAATACTGATTGACAAAATCAGTGATAGCAGGATTGTGACAGATGATAGCAATGCTATCACAATTATCATCCGCCTTATTGATCACCGCAAGAATATCCTTTGCTGTACACTCATAAAGTGATTTATTTTGAAGCACCTTCTTAAAAGGATATTCCCATTTGCCACAAAACAACTTAGTCGTCTGAAGCGTCCGAACAGCAGGACTACTGATGATCAGCTCAGGCACTGCACTTTTTTTATCTATCTCTTTAGCTATCTGCAGAGCATCTTCTTTCTTGTCTTCCCTTATAGGACGATCAAAGTCATTCAAAAGGTTGCTCCAGTCAGATTTGACATGCCGAATTAGTATGACAGATTTCATTAGATAAAAATAACATTCAGTTTGTCTTTTTCAATGATATGATGAAGTGTTATTTGTTCCGATACCGTTTCTGTGCCTGATATAATCCATGCAATGGTGAAATATGTCACCGCCAAAGAATGCATATGTGCAAAAAGCGATCTCATGATCGGGCAGATATCTGAGGTGTATTGTCAACCTACTCCCTATGCCGATACCCAGTATCCATATACCCGTGACGGCAAATATGCCTGCCAATGTTTTTTGCCATAATGGCCTTGTGAAAGGGGCCGTGGCTGTGAAATAGAAAAAATAAAGCAAAGGCTGGCGAATGATCTCATGCCCTCCGATAATCCCTATACTGTATATATCCAAAGAGAGTGATCTCAATAATGTACCATCTACTACAGAATGGATAAGATTGAGAAGGATAAAAGTAAATAAGGTGACCAGAAAGCCACTCCCTTTTTTTGCCTTACGGCCACAGGTCCACTGACCAAAGAAATAACCTATGGCAAAAATCAAGGGCAATAATAGATACAGCCTATTCATCTTTTTAATAATTCCATCGCCAATTTTGATACTTGTTAAAAATCCATTTGGCTAAGTAAATACACATATGCTGATTTGTAATTTTAGATCACAATGTGCATAATTAATTTTTAATTGCTTTAATTAGTTATTAAATACAAATATAGCAAATATTTACAAAAACCCAAATAGCTGAATCTATATTAATCGATTAAAAGCAGCAGGGTTGTTTTTATATCCCTGCCGCTTTGATAATAATGTGATCAATCAGGAAGGTTTACACCTGCATCCGGCGCTCTGTTTCTACCAACACCGCCGCCAAAAGGGAAAATGAGCTTAAAGCCTACATTCCTCCCCATATTGTAGATCCCCTGACTTGTCTGGGTGACAACGCCCGCCGCCGGGCCAAAGGCGGATGGATTACCCGGAGCGGTAGGATTATACCCTACGAAATATTGCGTACGGGACATGTGATCCACATAAGCAATATTGAAGAGATTCGTACAGTTGATGACCAGGGTGCAGTATACGCGTTTGGTCTTGGGGTCAATGAAATTAGTCCCTATACCTATATTATACAAAGTATACGCTTCGGAAGGCAATTCATTGTATAGAGCGCTGTATATGACACTCTGTGACCAGTAATGGGCCAACCCAAATTTGACATATAGCTGGCTGAGGAAGGTATGCCCGGTGGGTAGTTTAAATTTAACTTCTGAAGTCAACCGCGGAGCAGGGGTGAATGGCACATGCTGGGTAGAATCTGTTTGCCCGGGCAAAAAAGAATAGGTATAACTGAACCCGTTGTCTATTTCGATCCATTTTGCTACACGGGGATGTATGTTAAAATACGCCGAGACCCCTGTGATCCAGGCAGTAGTGGCCCCATATTTATAGACAGGTGCGCCTTGCTCAATGGAATCTCCTCCGAGGCTACTCTGTATACGGGCCGGGAATATGAAGTCGTGTATATAATTGAAATACCCATCCAATTCGAGGCTGACGTCCTTGCCGTGATAACCCAGGCCCAAATCCCCTTCATATCCCTGCTCAGGTTTGAGGTTGGGATCTCCCTGTTTGAAAACATTGGCCGGGTCCAGTTCATTTGAGGTCAATTCGTTGATAGCCGGTGCCCGATAGCTTTTTGCAAAGTTGAGTTTTATATACCAATCTTTTGGTAGTTGGTATGAGGCGCCTATGCTTGCCGAAACCCCATTGTATTTTTCGTTAAACGCAGGGAATTGCGTATAGGCCCCGGGAGTTCCCGCCGGGACTTCTGCCTGTGAGGAGGTTCCATAATTGGACAGGTATAATGCCTGCCCGACTATACTTCTGAAGTCATAGCGCACTCCCCCGCTCAGGGTCAGGTTTTTAAAATCTTTTTGCAAAATGGCATAAGCGCCCAGATCAAAAAGATGATAGTCGGGTATCTCAAAGTCACCCACATAGGGCGAGGGTGGCTCTGCACCATTTTTCATAAACTCATACATACCATTGATGCCGGTAGTAAGTTTCAGGCCTGTCTGAGCGTCCTCCAGCTGGTATTTGAGGGAATAGGGAATATCATACACCGTCATATTCTCTTCGGGTACTGTGCCACTGTCTATCTCATGGCGCACACTCTCCGAAAAACCGATATCGATCCCGATCTTTCCCCGTCCGGCATTGACACTGGTTTGCCACCATGCCGTATTATGATTTAATATCTGGTAGCCTGATATATCAACACTGTAAGACAAAAAATTGGATCTGGTTGGAAATATCTGCCCGGTGCCGGGTATATATTGCCCGTTTGCATTATACTGAGCATTGAGGGGCACATCAAACACAAATCGTCCGGTGGCACTGTCGCGCTCACCATCGGGCACGCCGATCTGACGGTGAAGTGCGCTCACCGATATGCGGCTGTAGCCCCAATCTCTATACCAGCCGATAGATGCCCTGACATTGCCCTGATTGTAGGCCGTCCCCCATACATATCCATCCTTAGGGTCCGAATAGCAATGGGCCTCTTCATAGCTACCCCTGATATCCCATACGAAACCATTATGATTGCCGCCGATATTTACCGAATTTCCGATCAGGCCATTATTGGTCTGATACTCTGATTGGAAGCTGCCACGTATGGTGCCGTTTTCTGCCATTGGTTCTGATTTGAAGCTTATCACACCTCCTACAGCATTGGCGCCGTATTGTAGAGAAGCGGGGCCTCTGATGATCTCAGCATCATATACTGCATAGGGATCGATCAGGATACCATGTTCATCGCCCCATTGGAAATCTTCCTGCCTTTCTCCGTCAAAAAGCGTTAATACACGGTTATACCCTAACCCGTTTATTACGGGCTTGGAGATACCAGGCCCCTCGCTGATCTCACTGATACCCGGCTGCAATGCTATTGCATCTATCACATTGGTCGAGGACTGCTGGATAAGCATTTCATGGGGAACTACTGTCACAGGTACAGGTGCGCGGCGGGTAGTGGTAGCATTACCTAAAGCAGTGATGACAACTTCTTTTGATGTAGTAGCAGCCACGCTCATCATAAAATTAAAGTGAGCATCGCTATCGACCCTGACTGTCTTTGTGACTGTAGCATAGCCCAGCATCTCTACCTCTACCTGATAGGTACCTTTAGGAATGTCTATATGATAATGTCCCTGCAGATCTGCACGGGCACCGGTTTTGAGCTGAGGAAAGTATACCGCAGCATCCTCTATCGGCTGATGGCTTACTGAGTCGGTTATATTGCCGCTCAGTGACTGCGCATCCAGACAGAGGCCTGATAAAATTGATACTAGTAAAAAAATTATTTTTTGCATGGTCGTTTTAAAATTTATTGCAACTTTCAAAAAGCATTAGCATATGCTGACATGCATATCTCTGCAATTGAAAATTTCATGATCTCTTAATAAAATAAAGAAACATATTACCCCTACTGCCGGCAGCAGACAAGGGTACAAAACGGTCAGGCCAATGCTGGCGGTCCCCGCAGGGAAACAGCAGAAAAACTGCGTGAGAAAAGGGCCTCATGGAGGTCATATATATTTTGATCTATCGCAAACTCGGCAGTGGGCCTCTCAAACTGTTCAAAAGAGCTAACGAAGGAGCTTAAAACCAATTTACAGATACTGCAATCTGAATGCGAAGATTTCTGATGGATGTGGTTATCACATTGGTGATCATACTCCGCATCATGATGGACAAACAGATAGTGTATCTCCTGCACTGAGGCAGAATACAGGAACAATCCCGTCAATGCCAGTACGAGTGAGAACCTTAAAGGAGAAAATCTAAGTCGTTTCGTCACGATGTCGCAAATTTAGAGAATTATTTGCAGGAATCCCTGCATAAAAGCCCGTTAAGCTCATATATACGTGGCATTGTGCTGATTGTTCTTCAAAACCACCTGACTTCTTTTCTCCGGATAAAGCATTGCAGCTTTACATTTCTACCGACTGATTTGCTTCTCTGACAGGATTTTAACTTCTGTCGGGCAATATTCCATGAGCTTTGCGTTTGGTAGGATAACAATATGTCCCACGAGGCGTATAAAGTTGTTAGCATGTGGAAAGCATCAATATTATTATTTCTACATTTATAACGTAATATCTATACATGAAAGTAAAGGTTCTCATCGTTCTGTTTGGTCTGATATGTGGCTCTCTTGCCCTGCTCAACTCATGCAAAAATGAGGCTACACCCAGCACCAACGAGTACATTACAACAGTGAAACTGGTCGCTCAAAACCTTACTACCAATACCACAGATACCTTTGAGTATGTCAATTTCAATGAGACCAAGCCCAATCCGCCGTCATATGTCGATACGATCAGACTACAGGCCAAAACCTCTTATGCCATCCAGGTCATACTGCTCAATGAGTCGCTTAATCCTGTAGAGAACATGACCGATACCATCATAGCCCGTGCTGATGATCACCTGATGGTATATAATATTGATCCGACCCCTTTATTCTCTCTGAAAATTCAGGACAAGGACTCTAAAGGTCTCCCACTCGGACTGATGAGTACCTGGGCCACAGCAGATACCACCAATGGCTGGCTTCGCATGATACTCCGCCAGCAGCCCGGCAATAAGAACGGAACAGAAACCCCGGGTGTCACAGATTTCGAAGCTGACTTTCCTGTCTCTGTCCATTAAGCAAACCAATTGCACCTTTTGATGAATTTTGACTGTGTTAAAATCTCATTTACACATATAAATAATCCTATTTTCCGCATATTGAGTAAATTTTAGCCCTTTCCTTAGAGCATTAAAAATTAGCATAATAAGCATATGTTATTTTAATATGGTTATTTATTGAATGTATAATTGATTTTTGCTTTAGTCTCCATTTTGGATTTCTTTAGGGATCTGATCCGCATGTGTTTGGAAAATTTTTGCCATTTATTTATCAATAATTCATCTCCCGTTTTTGAAATCACAGTTCCTTCGCATACGCCTGCCTGCGGCTGGCTGGCTCAGGATGACAAAGATTTTGGAACTTTGCACCACAGTAGTGTCATGTTGAGCCAAGCGAAACATCCGGCTAAAAGAAGAAAAGCAATACTATAATTCAGGAAAAATGTTGGTTGCCTGTTCTACCACACAATATTGTTTCGTCACTCCAAGACGGCATTAACCTGACAATGCAAAAATAGCATTATTTAGTTATAACTTATAATTTTGCGAGATAATTTAACATCTATCAAATTGCATCGATAAAAGCTCACGACTCACAGCTATCTCATCCATTCTTTCTATGTCCCACCCATACAAAGCGGCGATTCACATAGTCAGGATTGGTAAAGGATGCATTGCCAGCGGGATTGCCGCCCGTCACGTGAAAGTCACTGAAAGTAGCATGTTGGTTGACGAAGATACCGCCTGTCAGATTGAATGATACCGGAGTGAAAGATGTTTCCATTTCCTCTTCGATCTCTTTTGCTATTTCGTCATTGGTAGTATATGCCCCACAGGTGATAGCGCCGTGTTTGACGGCCATCTCGCGGGCGAGTTCCAGAGACTGGCGAGTGTTTTTGGTTTTGATCACGAGTACGATCGGCCCGAAGAGTTCATTCTCATATATGCCGAAATCCTTAGCATCGACTTCCAGCACCGTAGGCGACAGTGTACGCGCATCAGGGAATTCTGCATTAGCTACTTTACCTGATTCTAATAATAGTGTCGCTATGTCTTTCACTGCGTCCACTCTTTTCACTGTGGCTTCGCTTTGTATAGCTCCCAGTGTGCCGGGGCCCATAGCAGGATGCTTGGCTATGCCATCGATACCAGCTACAAAAGCCTTAACGAATTCATCGTAGCTCACTACTCCACTTGCGGTCTTGACGCCTTCAGCAGGCACGAAGAAATTCTGCGGAGCGGTACACATCTGTCCTGAATAGAGTGACACAGAGAATGCCAGATTCTGCACCACAGGCGCGAGGTCTGCTACTGAGTCGATGATCACCGAGTTGACACCTGCTTTCTCTGTGAAAGTAGATTTGCCGGGCAGCGACTCTACATAATTTCCGAATACGGAACTACCTGTATAGTCTATCAGTTTCACCAGCGGATGCTCAGCGAGTTTTTTAGTGATGAGTTTATCGCTGCTGTCTACTGCGAGCTGGCAGATGTTAGTGTCATGGCCTGCCTGCTTCAGTGCATTTTGTATCTCCGCTACCACGATAGCGATGGCATAAACAGATTTAGGATGTGGCTTTACGATAGCGGTATTGCCTGTCACGAGTGTCGCAAAAAGTCCGGGTACGGTATTCCATGTAGGGAAGGTAGAGCAGCCTATCACGAGGCCGATGCCTTTAGGTACTGCGTGATAGTGTTTCTCCAGTTTGATCACACCTTTGCCTGCGGGCTTTTCCCATGTCACTGATGATGGGAACCTCTGTAGTTCTTCCCAGCCCATTGCTACTGCCTCGAGTGCACGGTCGCTGGCGTGCGGGCCTGATGCCTGAAAGCTCATGACAAATGACTGCCCTGTAGTATGCTGTGTGGCATATGCGATCTCAAAGAAGCGGGCCTTGATGCGCTCCAGTGCTTCGATCAGCACCTCTGCACGGTCGTCTGCAGATAGTTTGCGCCACTCGTCGAATGCGCGTCCTGCCCTGACGATTACTTTATCTGTTTCATAGCAAGGGTATGTGATGCCAAGTGGTTTCAGGGTATATGGAGACACCTCCTCACCTATCCATCCCACCGGGTCCTGCTGATGCAGCTGGTCAAATTTCTTGCCGAGCTGGTCATTGAATAGTTTCAGTCCTTCTGCTGATGCTTCCTCTCCATATGCTTTTGGTGACTCAGGATATTGTGCGAAAAAAGTACGTGCGTGAATGGCCTTGACGGCGTTTTCTATTATTTCTCTATTGCTATTGCTTAGTGACATGTGGTTTATTTTTCTTTTCTGAAATTACGGAGTTTGAAAGTAAAATATTTTGGGATAAAAAGGTAAAAAGCGAAAGGGGGTGTCAGTATCAAAACAAGGTAACACCCAGCTTATCCACATTTTCCATTATATTCGCTCTTTGACTTAGGTCATCCGGATGGTTGGCGTCCTCGCCAACCATAATATGGATATTAAATAACGATATTAACTGAATATAAATGGGTTGTGGATCAGGATCATGTGGCACTGCCAAAGAAGGTGAGGAACCGGCAGGCTGCGGCAGCAAAGGCGGATGCTCGACGGGTGGCTGCAATAAAAACAATGTCTCGGACTGGCTGGCTGACATGCCGCTGTCATTCAATGAGAACTTCAATATAGTCGAGGTTGCATTTAAAAATGGTTCCAGAAAGGGTTTCTACAGAAACACGGGCAACTTTGACATGCACAAAGGCCAGCTGATAGTAGTAGAGGCTGCACAAGGCTTTGACATAGGCGAGGTCAGTATACAAGGAGAACTCGTCAAGGTGCAGATGAAAAAACACAAGGTCACCGAGCGCGATGATACCATACGTAATATCCTCCGGATAGCCACAGAGCAGGACATCAATACCTTCCTCGATGGCAGAAACAAAGAAAATGAGACAATGGTGCGCGCCCGTGCCATAGCCAAGACCCAAAACCTGCAAATGAAGATCGGCGATGTCGAGTACCAGGGTGATGGCAAAAAACTCACGCTATACTATACTGCTGATGACAGGGTGGACTTCAGGGAACTGGTGAAAGTATTCGCACGTGACTTTAAGGTCAAAATAGAGATGCGCCAGATAGGTGCCCGTCAGGAGGCGGCACGTATAGGCGGCATGGGTACCTGCGGCAGGGAGCTATGCTGCTCCACATGGCTACAGGATTTTAAATCTGTGACCACACAGGCTGTCCGCTACCAGAACCTCGCTATCAATACAGAAAAAATGAGTGGCCAATGCGGCAGGCTCAAATGCTGCCTCAACTATGAACTTGATACATACAATGATGCGCTGAAGAAATTCCCGAAGAATGTCGAGAAAATAGAAACCGAAGAAGGCACGGCGACGCTCCGCAAAACAGAAATACTCAAAAAGCTGATGTGGTTCGAATATGAAGGTACGCACGGCAATCCTATCAAAATAGATGTCGAGACCGTAGCTGAATTGGTATGGATGAATAAGCAGGGCAAAAAACCGGCCACTTTGGGCAACTACAACGTGGTCGAAAATGTCGTAATAGATGAATCCAAGCACGATGACCTCGTAGGTCAGGTGAGCCTCTCAACCCTGATGGAGAAAGACCGTAAAAACAGGAATAAGGGAAGAAACAACCGCGGTGGACAAGGCAACAGAGACAACCGTGGCGGTGGTCGTCAGGAAGGCGGCAATCAGGAGAATAAACCTGCTCAGGAAAACAGAAATAAACCTCAGGGGGATCGCAAACCTCAAGGCGAAAGAAATAATCAGCAGGGAAATAGAAATAACCAGCAAGGAGGAAACAGAAATAAACCTCAAGGTGACAGAAACAGGCCACCACAGGGCGACAGAAACAAACCTGAAAATAAAGGCCCGCAGGCACCACCTCCCAATACCGACAACCAATAAGCTAAACCGCAATCTGATAAACGGTCAATGAAAAATCATCTTTCACTCATCATCATCGCGCTGGCAGTGCTGCTGTCCCTCACAGCCTGCGACCCAAACAGGCTCTATGAGACCAATACTCCCGTAGCCAACGAGAAATGGACTTACGATGATGTGAAGTCTTTCTCAGTGGATGTCAAAGACACTACGACACGCTACAATATTTATATCAATCTGCGCCATTCATTCCAGTTTGAGTGGAGAAATATATATGTACAGGTGGGGACACAACTGCCTGATGGCAAAAAGATGGAGAAACGCGTCAACCTGCCTCTCTGCGAGAGCGATGGCAAATGGTACGGCTCCTGTCTCGGCGACAACTGTGATATCCCTGTAGAGATACAGCATGATGCAAAGTTTCCAATGATAGGTAAATACACCTTCACCATCAGACAGGATATGCGCGTCAATCCACTGGAGAAGATCAAAAGCGTCGGCCTGAGAATAGAAAAAACAGCTCCGCCTAAAGCACAGAATTAACAGCCACCTCTCCCGGCCTCTCCAAAGGAGAGGAGGAATGCAAAATACTTTGATTGATAGCTTTACAATCATAAAAAGACCAGCATTAATGCTGATCTTTTTATTCGTTCTAGTTTTGTATTTGGCTGTTAAGCCCTCTCCTTCGGAGAGGGTTGGGTGAGGTGGCTGTTTATTTCCTGTCTTTGATAGATACAAATGGCCTCAATGTCTGGCCCATATATATCTGGCGCGGACGGCCGATATCTTCTTTGCGCTCGCGCATTTCTTTCCACTGAGATACCCATCCTGGCATACGTCCCAGTGCGAACAGCACGGTGAACATCGGCGTAGGGAAGCCCAATGCCTTATATATTATTCCTGAATAGAAGTCTACATTTGGATACAGTTTACGCTCGATGAAGTATGGATCGCTCAGTGCGACACCTTCAAGTTCTTTAGCTATATCAAGCAAAGGGTCTCTGACACCGAGCTTAGCCAGTACATTGTCACAAGCTACCTTGATGATCTTTGCACGCGGGTCGAAATTCTTATATACACGGTGACCGAAGCCGAACAGCAGACGCTTTTTGTCTTTTGCCTCATCTACTACTTTCTTCACGTCGCCATTATAGTTGTCGCGGATATCTTCGAGCATTTCGAGTACTTCCTGATTGGCACCGCCGTGACGTGGGCCCCAGAGAGCTGCAGCACCCGCACTGACAGATGCATAGAGATTAGCATGAGATGAACCAACCATACGCACGGTAGAGGCAGAGCAGTTCTGCTCATGGTCTGCGTGGAGTATGAGCAGTTTATTCATCGCGTCCACTACTACCGGATCAGCTACATATTCCTCGGTCACATTACCGAAGGTCATGTAGAGGAAGTTAGTGACATAGTCGTATTTATTTTGCGGATAAAGTACCGGATGGCCCTTGCCTTTTTTGTGGATCATCGCGCAGATGGTAGGCATCTTGGCCAGCAGACGGATGATGGTCATATTGGTCTCCTCAGGCTTATTGTTCGGATTGAGTGACTCAGGATAGAATGAAGACAGCGCAGAGAGTGCAGTCATCAGCTGGCCCATAGGATGTGAACGCGAAGGGAACACCTCAAATATTTTCATGAGGTTCTCATGCACCAGTGTATGCATGGTCAGGTCATGCTCGAACTTGGTTTTCTGCTCGGCTGTAGGCAGCTCACCATATTGCAGCAGGTACATCACCTCCGTGAAGGATGCCTTGGCAGCCAGGTCTTCTATGCTATAGCCGCGATAGCGCAGTATACCCTTCTCACCATCGAGAAAGGTGATACTGGACTGGCATGCTCCGGTATTTTTAAATCCTTCATCATAGGTCACCAGGCCTGTCTGCCCGCGAAGCTTTGATATATCAATGGCACTTTCATTTTCTGTCCCTGTGAATACGGGAAGCTCTATCGATTTGTCACCATAGGTGAGCGTTGCGTTGTTAGCCATAAAATTTTGCTGTTTTTTATAAAGCGCACCAAAAGTAATTAATTAAGAATATCTAGCAGGGAAATTTTAACGATTCCGGATGATATTCTCGGTCAGCCCCAATTATGGCTATTATGTCTCCCTCCGGAGTGGGTTAGACCTGCTTTCGGGGCAGATCGCAAGATATTCTGCCTGTTTGGAATGATGCGATGTGTGGTATACTACTCCTCTATCAGATAATAAACCTTCGTCAGGACCTTATTGGGGTCTTTCTCGACACCCGGATCGCCGACATACTCCTCGATAGCAGGAGATTTCAGTTTGAGGCCTTTATCGGCTGCATACTGATGTATGGCATCGTGTGCACCTTTCATATTGTCATATGGTCCATAGTAGTCGACCATGAGGGCCCTCGATCTGCCGAGTTTGATCACAGAGTACCCGCTTACTTTTGAGGCGTCCTTGACCGGTATCGCTACTGCCATATCTGTTTCTCCTTTGGCAGTATCCCAGGTGAAATACAATCCGGATGGCGGCCCATCCATCTGCACCTTTCCTTTTTGAACTATATTTTTAAACGCCGTAGGCATTTTCTCCATAAAGACTTTGCCGAGGTCTTTCATTGCTACGACCGCGCGGTCACACAGATAGGTGTGCTCGGCCCATGTTATTTCTTTTACTTCCATAGCGGGTTGGTTTGTGGCATCTTTTTCAGATATTGTTTTCAGATTGGCGAGGCCATGCTCATAGTCCGGGCCCAGCATCTTCTCCAGGTTCATCACCAGCATCATAGGGCGCTGGCTGAATGAAAAAGTCTGGCTAAAACTCCAGGTGACTTTCGTAGTGCCGTTAGCTCCGTCTGTGAGCTTGAAGCCGGCGAGCGCCTGACTGGCAAATGGCTTGATAAAAGTAAGCTGCGACACGAGGCTGTCATTTTCGTTCATGCTCACTGTATGTATATCACCTTCTCCTACTTTGTCATTGCCTTTCCACTTATAGCCTGCACCTATCTGACCCTGTGTGCCGTAGTATTCATATATACAGTTGGTATCTATCTCAGCCCAAGGTGACCACTTCCTCCAATTCTTATAGTCAGAGATATTCTTGTAGACCAGTGCTTTGGGCGCTTTGATCTCCACGCTCCTCTCCATTTTAAATCCCTGAGGGCCGAGCAGGCCTGCGATCAGAAAAACAAGGAGCAGTGCGACAAATACGATCACTATGATCGTGAGTATTCTTTTCATAATGTGGGTTTGGGTTTGTATATCAGGGTTGAATTTACCTTTTTGGATATAGAAAACAAATTATATTTTATATCCTTGGGCCTAAACTCTGCCATGCTTTACAATAACATAAGATCAAAATAGATGCCTGAAGATATGGAGGAGAATAGCAGGATTTAGACCTCAATAAACAGCAGGAGGAAAAAAATGCAAAAAGATAAGGCGGGAATTTTGTAGATTAGTATTGCATAAGGTTCTCTATTTACTACCCTAAAACAATACGCTATGGTTGATACAGACATTGACGTGCGAACCTTTTGTGACAGGTGGCTCAGTACATGGACCGGCAATAAGCCCGAGGATTTGCTTGAATTCTATACAGAAGATACCTTTTATCTCGACCCTGCCTATCCTGCCGGACTGAATGGTCGTGAAGAGCTCTCAAAATATTTCGAAAAGCTGCTCAACCGAAACCCTGACTGGAAATGGGAGGCGGTGGAAATATTCAATACCGAAAAAGGCTTTACGCTAAAATGGAAAGCGACCATCCCGGTCAAAGGTACACCTCTGGTGCTATATGGACTGGATATAGTAGAGATGAGAGCCGAGCAGATCAGCCGCAATGAAGTATACTTTGACAGGGTCAAATGGCTGGAGCTGATGAAAGCCGGAGGCCTGTAAAAGCACAAGTAGTATATTGTATATTGTTAATTAATATAATATTACAAAAGACATTTTGTAATATTATATTATAAACTATTTACCTCCCAAAGAGACCGGCACTCTCCTTAGATGTTATGATATACCATCATTGATTCGACACCTATGTTGTTCCTATTAAAAAAACCTCTTCTGACGGATCCGGAAGAACCAAAAATAAAAAAATGAAAACAATACTAGACTTCAATTTCAAAGTAATCTATTTTACTTTGACAATATGTTTTTTTGTTAATCAAACAATTCACTCACAGTGGTTGCTTGCAAACACTGGTCTCCCTACTAGTGGAGCAGGATCAAGTGGTTTTGCTTCATTAGCAGAATCAAGCACAGGACTTTACATGGGATCCTTAGACGGAGAATTATATTTTAATAATTTCAATACAGGCATCACTAAAAGCTGGACGCATATCAATGGTCCTAGTGGCGCTATATCTGCTCTGACAAATATCTGTGCAACTGGTTCTGATGTCTATGTTGCGTGGAATAACAACATTTATTTATCGACTAATAATGGTAGTTCATGGGTTGCTACTCCAATAGCAACTAATTTTAATCCAAGTGGTACGCCACCACTAATCTGCGGAGGATTAGATTTGCAACTTTTTGCAACAGACGGAACATATTTCTATTTTATTATCAATAGTATTTCTGCAAATACTGGCACAATATATAGAACTCCTGTAGGTTCAACTTCTGCACCTACTGTGCTGAATACCTATCCGACTCAAGTAAATTGTTTGTATTATTATAATACTAAATTATATATTGGTACAAATTCCTCAATAGGGTCGGGACCATATGCCGGGCTACATTCTACATCTAGCAGCACAGTAAGTGCGCCATGGAGTGATGAGTTTGCAGGAACTCCCTATGAAGGAGTGGAAATTGACCAATTCGTAAATACACAATATTCCACTTCTTATCCTACTGGTGGAGGCACTGGTTGTGAGTCTTATCCACCTACAATATATTATCCATTTTATATGACTAGCCCAGACGGGGCTAGTGGTACTCAATTTATACAAATGGTTGAACAAAGATATAGGCACTACGCAACATTTCCGCATTCATCATGCCCTGATTGCCCAGCAAATTCTTGTCTACCGTATACATGGCTGAGTACTTATTCATATACCGAAAACTCACGAGCTGCATTTCCTAGTGATATCTCCTGTAATGAGCAATTTGTAGCAGCGTCCGGTGGAGTGCCTGCTCCTACGGCAGCAGCAGCAAAGGTGTGGGGGATAACAACTCAAGGCCCATCTTACGGAGAGCTAGGTTCTTATGTTAACACATCCACATGGTCTCCAGGTACTGGAGGCGTTAGTGGCTTACCTCTTATAACCTCAGTATTTGTTCAAAGTGCACTTGGTTCACATAATACTTATGATGGAGTTTCAGGATATATATTCCTGACTCTTGATGAGACAGCCTCCGGCCCAGGTCTTGTTTATGCTGAATCCTATTCAGCTGCAAAAACCGGTGGAGATGCCCCAGATTATGGAAGTATAATTACACCAACTTTTACAGCTCTTGACAATTCACTAAATCTTTTCCCTAATCCAGCTTCTAATAAGGTTACTTTTGATTTGTCAATACTACAATCAAGCAACTTCTCACTTAGTATATATGACCAATTAGGAAGGGTTATTGCAATTCCAGCTTCTAACTCTTATTTAGATGAGGGAGTATTAAAATTAGATGTCGATCTTTCTGAGTTTCCAACTGGCATATACTTTTATAAACTCAATGCTGATAAAGAATATTCCGGAAAATTTATCAAACAGTAATAATATCAATTAACTCAACACAACAAAAAAGGCTACCCAATCGGGTAGCCTTTAATATTTATTTGATTCAATGATTATTTTACGATAGATAGAGGTGCAGAACTAGTTTGTCCGTTTATTACTACCTTGACATAGTAAAGTCCATCACTGAGGTTGCTTACAGGTACTTTGACGGTATGCTCACCTGCATTGAGGAGATTATCCTGAGGCTCGACTACTGTCTGACCGAGTGCATTGACCACAGATATGTTTACCAGTGCATTTTCTGTCAGGTTCATATCCACCACCGCCATTGATGATGCAGGGTTAGGATATACTCCCAGTTTGTTGAGAGCTTTACTTTCTACGATACCATTGGGTACACTACTCACGAGAGGTGCCTGTACCACATTCAGTATTGTCCTGAGGTTTATATTAGTATTATACTCCTGTACTACACCGACCAGAGTGATGAAATGATACCTCCATGATGAACTCACGGTGGTAGTAAAAGTATTAGTGTATGTAGCGCCTGCAGAAGGAGATGAAGGTATGATACCTGAGGTGCCCCATGCACCACCGGCCATAGCGCGGAGTACATGGTTTTGAGACCAGTCATTAGGCTGGCCATCATTAGTGATCACAGCCGGGAAAGAACTGAGTGGACTGCCTGGATCGACATTGTCGCCTGAGGAGGCATAGTAATTATGCTGATCATATCCGGCTCCTGAGGTGATCACTGAATCTTCTACCAGATAGAGGTTCAACCTATAGTCTCCCTGAGACAAGGAATCAAGGAAAGTAGCATTTACATCTACACTCAAATTATTTGTTGCTACAGTGCTGTCAAAACTCAGGTTAGCGAAACTGACATTAGCTGGGGTAGCAGCCAGGGTCTTTCTGAAAGATGCAGCAGTATCTTCTACTGTCGTAGTTGGGCCACTATACAAGTCAAAGCCGAGAGCTACAGCCTGATTGTCAAAATAAAACAGCCTGTCAATCATGGCTGTCGGGAATCCCGATGCATACACTCCCACTACCTGGTCTCCTGCTGCTATCTGCATAGCATCATCTGCTGTTGTACCTCCTGCCTGATCATGTATAGCTACAGGTACCACATATGGTTCAGTAGCTATCTGGTCACGTATAGCGAGCGCGCCACCAGGGCAGTATCCGCACCACGCACCAGTAAATTCTTCGAGCAGTACATTCTTGACCAAACCCTGATTTTTGGGATAGTAGAAAATGGTCAAAGTACTTGTATCAGAACTAACGGCTGTGCCATTGATCTGTGAGAACCAAACAGAGATATTATAAGTTCCGGCCGTGGTTGGGTTGAAAAGAGTAGGTGCGTAGTAATAGAATGACTGAAGTCCCGGATAAGTCACACCCGTGATAGGTGCAGATACAGTGGCTCCACCATTCACTTGATAGTTCAATGTGTAATTTGTGATAGTATCAATACCCGTATTGGTCATCTGTCCAGTAATCTGTACCGGATTTGTCAGGTAGTTGTGCTCATATACTTCTATATCACCTATTGTGGCTCCTGTAGCTGGCAGGTTGACTACCTGTATACCTGGTATCACCAGACCAAACTCATTGACCGAAGTATCCTGAAATGCTATACGTATGTTCTGACCTGCATAAGCTGCCAGAGTGAGTGCATGCTGATTTCCAGTTTCTCCATAGACAGTCAGCAGCGGAGTGAATGATGAAGGTAATGAGTCAGTAGTGGAAACCAGTATACGATAGTTGTCATCATATCCTGTTTGGCCAAGCACCTCGCCGAGAGATTGTGCATACCATACCAGACCTACATTTGGCACACCTGTAGGTACCGTAAATTGCGGAGTGACCAGCCAACGGCTACTTGGTACAGCAGTATTAACAAAATAAGATGCAGTAATAGCAACACTGTTAGTATAATATCCCGGATTATTGAAATCCGAAATATCTATACTCCATGGAGCCGTAGTACTCATACCGGTAAAATAACCGGTGAGTTGTGAATTTATTGTTTGTCCATCCAGATTCCAGGTTACGAAACCTGTCTGGAAAGTAGTAGTATGGGAAGTAGAGAAATCCCAGTTCTGATATGTCTGGGAAAACCCCTCTGACACCATCACCAGAGCAAAGAACAGAGTGAAAATTTTCTTCATTTTGAATATAAGTTTGTTAAATAAATAGTACTTGATTCAGTAAAAGAAGTGTTTTTTCTTAAGAATAAAAAAATAAAATAAAAATTATGTAAATTCGCTGATAATTAAATCATACTAATGATAAAAAGACTACTCTACTTGTTGATCCTGATAGTTCTCAATGTGACTATTGCTAAATCGCAGGACCTCATAGTTAGCCCATCTGATAGCCTCATACTTGATACAACCATCTCCTGCCAGTCAGAAGTCATCATGAGCATATCCATCAAGAATAATACTATCAATGCTTTACAGATGAATTGGCGTTTTATTTACAGTACTCTCCCCCACGGATGGTCTATTGGCTTTTGTGATCCACTGTTATGCCGGAGTGGGATGTCTCAAATTTCAACAGGCATAAAACAATTTACACTAGATTCAGCTGCATTAGGATATATGCAATTTGAACCTACGCCTATATCTGGCGGTGCATCTGGATTTTTCCAGATATTTATGTGGGCTAGCAATGACAGCGCCAATACTGCCAAGTTTTTAACTTACAATATATCTGCCACTACGCCTGTAAACTGTGCTTCAGGTATCACAGAGAACGAAATAAATCAAATTTCTATTTATCCGAATCCTGTGAGAAATGACCTCAAAGTGACACTCCCGCAGAATCTCTCAAATGGCCAGATAGACCTGTATGATCTGATAGGTAGCAAAGTGTATTCACAACCGCTCAATACTACTAAAGACCTTGATGTGTCAGCTTTGCAGACAGGTATCTATGTAGCCCGCATCTCTGAGAATGGTAGCATAATAGCTACCAGGAAATTTACTAAAGTAGATTAATTGAATTTATTACGATACTGGAAAAGGCCTGCAATGCGGGCCTTTTTTTATTCCTAGAAGTCGAGCATTTGCTGTCCGGTCATTCGTGATTCGAAGTCAAGCAGCCATTTCTTCTTCTCCAATCCTCCCGCATACCCTACGAGTGTCCCATTTGAGCCTATTACCCTATGGCATGGCACTATGATAGCGAGATTGTTTCTGCCATTGGCTGTACCTACTGCGCGTATAGCTTTTACATCACCGAGATTCTTAGATAGCTGCAAATAGGAAGTGGTCTTGCCATAAGGAATATGACAAAGTTCAGTCCATACTCTTCTTTGAAAGTCGGTACCTGCCTGAGATAGCAAAAGAGAAAATTCGGTTCTTGTACCTGCGAAATATTCCTCAAGCTGCTGTCGGCAGTCTCTTATCACTTTTGGCAGATGCTCGGTATCAGTTTTTATCTCATCTACGAAAAGAACCTTACTCACGAAATCATCATCACCTGAGATTTCTATCGGGCCTACGGGAGATTGGAGATATGCAGTGGACAGAGACATGGATTAAAGATTAAAGACTAATTCTTTTCAAGAACCCTCAAAGGGTTTGAAACCCTTTGAGGGTTGCCCGGGAGTTTCCTCAGTTTCCCTTCAACTCATCCACATCTTTCTTGAGTGCCTGCATCATGTGAAGAATATTTTGGTAGGACAGGTCATTGCCTTTATTGAGATGCCCAATGTGAAGGACTGCCTTCCATACTTCGAGCACTTCTTCCATCTTGATAGGGTATGCCGGATAGGCTGTATTGTCAGAGCGCAATATAAGCGTACCGTTTTCCTCTACCTGATTAAAGAGCCTTTTATATACTATGCCATCATGTTTGGAGAGCACCACATAGGTGAGACCGTCCTTGATATTTTTCCAGTTGTCTACATACTCTCCTATCACTACAGAGCCGGGCTGAATAGGCAGCATCGAGTCGCCTTTGATCTCAAATGCACGATAGGTTCCAACAGGCAGAAATGGCAAACGGAATCGGTTCAATTCTTTGATAAATGTCGGATCGGCATAGCCATTGAGGTAGCCTGCTGCTGCCTTGACAGGCACCATCTCGATATTTTCATTCTCTGCCTTGTCGACTGTGATAGCCAGTACGCGGAGGTTCTTGCCCGATATGTCCATCTGCTCATCAGTAAATAGCGGCACACGCTCTGTCAGCCGCAGGTCGCGGGTGATGAGGTTATCGATCGTATGCTTGAATATTTTGCCGATGTCAGCCAGCACTTCATAGTTTGGTTTGGCACGTCCCTCCTCATACGAGCCTATGAGAGAACGCTTAATATCCAGCTCTGTGGCCAGCTGCTCCTGTGTCCAGCCTTTCTGCTTACGCAAAAACTTAATATTGGTGTGTATGAAATCCATACAGAATTATTTTCTGTAAAACTAATATTTTTAGTAATAAAATACTAATTTTATTTGCAAATCTTAAAAATGAGTTGGCGGTTGGCAGTTAATGGGTGGCTGGATGAGCTAATGAAGTTTCAGTAATATACCAGCCAATAGTGCTAAACTATAAATAACCGCTTGCCGCCGGCCAACTGTCACCAGACAACAGCCAACTGAAATTATGTCAACAGAGCCACGCACCATATTGCACATGGACCTTGATTCGTTCTTCGTATCGGTCGAACGGCTCAAAGACCCAAGTCTGCTGGGCAAGCCCGTCATAGTAGGCGGTGTGGGTGCCAGAGGCGTAGTATCTTCATGCAGTTATGAAGCACGTAAGTACGGCGTACACTCAGCCATGCCCGGCGCCAAGGCACACAGGTTATGCCCGCATGGGATATTTCTATCGGGAGACTCTGCGTCCTATTCGAAATACTCCCGCATCGTGACTCAGGTGATCGCAGACTCTGCACCTCTATTTGAGAAAGCATCTATCGATGAATTTTATGTGGACCTGACAGGCATGGACAAATATTTTGGTTCATATAAATGGAGTACAGAACTGCGGCAAAAGATCATCAAAGAAACAGGGCTACCTATTTCATTTGGGCTATCAATAAATAAGATGCTCGCGAAAATGGCTACTAACGATGCCAAGCCCAACGGGCAGCTGATGATAGAGCGTGGCAAAGAACAAGACTTTCTGGATCTGAAACCGGTATCTAAGATCCCCCATGTAGGCGAGAAGCTCTGTGAATCGTTGAATAAAATGAACATTCACTCCATCTATGACCTGCGCCAAATGCCTATAGAAAATCTCCTGAAGATATATGGCAAAACCGGCACCATGCTATGGAACCGTGCCCGCGGCATCAGTAATTCTCCCGTAGCAAACTATCGCGAGGAAAAATCCATTTCTGTTGAAAGGACATTTGATATGGATACTACTGACTTGCAATTTCTTCAGTCTGCACTATTTGTATTGACCGAAAAACTTTCCTACGATCTGCGTAAACTTAATCGCCTTACATCCTGCATCACAGTGAAAGTCCGCTATGATGATTTCTCCACTACATCACGCCAGCAGACAGTAGATTATTCTCTCTCATCAAAATACCTGATCGAGATGAGTGCATCGCTTTTTAAAAGTCTGTATGATACCTCACGTGCTGTGCGACTGATAGGGGTACGATTCAGTCAGCTGATACATTCCAATACACAGTTTGATCTGTTCAATGACAGAGAAGAAGAAAACAATCTCTACAAAGCGATCGATACAGTCAAAAATAAATACGGTACTGGTAAACTAATACTGGCTCGGGGTATAGATCTCGGCAATGTAAAACGAAACAGGGACGTGCAAGGCGAACTAAAAGAACAGGTCAACAGAGAGACCTCGATCTCTGCAAAACCAAAAAAAGAAAATTAAAAGCTCTTAGTATTTCTGCATCTCAGGATCGATCTCATCTGCCCATGCCAGGATACCTCCTTTGAGATTGTAGAGATTTTGGTATCCATATGTCTCCTCGAGATACTGAATGATCCTGCCGCTACGGGCACCGCTCCTGCAGTGGATCACGACAGTTTTATCTTTTGATATCTCATTAATATGCTCGGGTATCTCATTCATCGGTATGAGTTGGGCTTTGAGATTGCATATGTCATATTCATGTGGCTCACGGACATCTATGAGTTGAAAATTTTCGCCGCTGTCCATCATTGCCTTTAGTTCTGATACGGTTTTCTCCTTCATGATCTTGGTTTTTAAGATGAGATTGTTTAGTCCAATATTATGCATGCACCCACTGTCACATTAGTGCCCTCATCTATCATAATGAAAGCACCCGTCTCCCTGTTTTTAGTATAGGCGTCATACAGGAGTGGTGCTGTGGTCCTGACTGTGATACGTCCTATATCATTCATGTTGATCTCCGGATTGTCGGTGATACGGTGCAGCGTGCTGATGTCGAGTTTATACTTAATGTCCTTGACCACACAGCGAGCATCTTTGGTCGTATGCTTTATCGCATACTTGCCATTTTTCTGCAGTGGTTTATCACCCATCCAGCAGACCATCACCTCGAGGTCCTGAGATATATGTGGCTGGTTATTTTCGCGAACGATCATATCGCCGCGGCTTATGTCTATATCATCTTCGAGCAGTACAGTGACAGACATCGGCGCATAGGCCTCGGTGAGCTGCTTACCGTCAAACTCGATCGCCTTTATATTGGTAGTAAATCCCGAAGGCAATATGGACACTTTATCTCCCGGCCTCAGTACACCACTGGATAGCCTGCCTGCATAGCCGCGATAGTCGTGAAACTCGTCATTATACGGACGTATCACATACTGCACCGGAAAGCGCGCATCAATATGATTGATATCTCCGGCTATATACACGGTCTCCAACAAATACAACAGAGTTACCCCTTCAAACCATGGCATATTATTAGACCGCGATACCACATTATCTCCATTCAAGGCAGAAATCGGAATGAACTGAATATCTTTCGCCTGGAGTCTCGATGCAAACTCACGATAGTCCCTGACGATATTATCAAACACCTCTTTGGAATAATCGACCAGGTCCATCTTATTGATACAAACAGCGAGATGCTGTATACCCAACAAGGATGCAATGAGTGAGTGACGTCTGGTCTGCTCTACTACACCATTTCTGGCATCTATGAGGATGATTGCCAGATTGGCGGTAGAAGCGCCGGTCACCATGTTTCTTGTGTACTGGATATGGCCGGGCGTATCTGCTATGATAAATTTACGCTTTGGTGTAGAGAAATAACGATAGGCAACGTCGATCGTGATGCCCTGTTCACGCTCTGCCCGCAGGCCGTCGGTCAGCAGCGCCAGGTTGACGAAATTTTCTCCACGTCTCTCACTGGTCGCTTTGATATTCTCATACTGATCTTCGAATATCGATTTAGAATCATACAGCAGCCTGCCTATCAGAGTTGACTTGCCATCATCCACACTGCCCGCTGTGGTAAAGCGGAGCAGCTCCATATTCATATAACTATTGCTGTCAAATATCCCTTGAGTCATACCTTATTCTTAAAAATACCCTTCTTTTTTTCTGTCCTCCATACTGGTTTCACTCCGTTTGTCATCAGCCCTGCCACCCCGCTCTGTGACGCGAGTAGCGGCTACCTCATTAATGATCTCATCGACTGTTGATGCTTCACTAAAAGTAGCTCCGGTAGATGTAATATCTCCTATGGTCCTGAACCTTACCGTTTGTTCTTCCACCACTTCATTAGGCTTCATCGGGATAAACGGGCTCTCGGCGAGCAAGACACCATCTCTCTCAAATACCCTCCTCCGGTGAGAAAAATACAAAGATGGCAGTTCTATCTTTTCCATACCCATATACTGCCAGACATCGAGCTCCGTCCAGTTTGAGATCGGGAATACCCTGAAGTTTTCACCTACATTCATTCTCCCGTTAAAGAGGTTCCACAGTTCCGGGCGTTGGTTCTTAGGATCCCATTGACCGAATTCATCCCGGTGAGAAAAGAACCTTTCCTTCGCACGGGCTTTCTCCTCATCTCTCCGCGCACCACCCAGACAGCAGTCAAACTTATATTTCTCTATAGCGTCGAGCAGCGTAGTGGTCTGCAAACGTATACGGGATGCATTATAGCCTTTCTCCTCTGTGACACGGTGCTGGTTGATGGAGTCCTGCACAGAGGCCACGATGAGCCTTACATCCAGCTTAGATACGAGCTTGTCCCGATAGTCCAGCGTCTCCTGAAAATTATTTCCTGTATCGATATGTAACAAAGGAAAGGGTATAGGTGCAGGATAAAAAGCTTTACGGGCCAGATAGGTCACTGCTATTGAATCTTTGCCACCGCTGAAAAGTATAGCAGGGTTTTGAAACTGTGCCGCCGCCTCACGTATCACATATATAGCCTCAGACTCGAGTGATTTGAGGTGATTTAAAGTAAAACTCATGAATTAGTAGTGAGTATTGGGTAGTAAGTATTGAGATAAATCATAACGAGGCAAATTTATGATTTCTCCGTTGTACTCAGGCTATTTATTTACAATGACAAAGACATCTTCATTATCCTTCTTCATCATGTAGTTCTCGCGGGCGAATTTCTCCTGTGACTCACTGCTGGTGGTCAGCTCCTGATATTGCTTTTCGACCTTGGTGATCTCATGAGTATAATAGTTGCTTTTCTTCTGTAGTGCTATTAGCTCATGACGACGGCCATACTGGACCAGGAGATTGTTCTCATCAAAAAACAACATCCATACGGCAAATAGCAATCCGGTCAGAAAGAAAATATTCCTGAAGAACGGGGGCAGATTAATAAAAAAGGATTTTATCTTTTGCATGGTTTCTGGCTATTCAAATTTCGAAAAAGAATCTGACAATCTTCAATTCCTTATGTACCTGTTTTGGTGATTGTCTAATTTGAAAGACGACGACATAGGAAACAAAAAAGGAGGGCTCGAAACCCTCCTTTTTATTTTGATAATTTACATTCTAGTAATTCCAGAGATCATGTTCGAAAACGAACATTTCATTCTTGATCCTGTCAGACTCCAGCAGCAGGTCTACACCTGTAGCATATTCCTTGATCTGGCGATCATATACGTTTGACTCTTTGTAGATATAGCTTTCGAACCTGCGAGATTCAAATACATCCTCCCAGCTCAACCTTACAGCATCATTCTGAGGATTAAACACCTCATATTTAGCCAGAATAGGACGAAGGTCAGGATAATAGCACCAGTACATCACGAGGTCACCACGATAGTTGCCATTCTGATCGAAATCTTCCATGACAGGTGCCACTCCGAGGATACGGCATACCATGGTAGAAGTCTCATCATCAAACAACCAGTCTTCTTTCAGACGGAACTTAGTAACCTTATCCCAGGTCAGTTCATTTTTTATGACCTTGGTTTCTTCCTCGAGAGTTACCGGGTTGATAGCTGTGACAGTATCAACCTTAGAACCGATCTTTTTTACATCATCGACAGACAGTACCTGCTTGAACTGATCACCATTTTCTACGGCATTGTCATATACAGTGAGCTCGCCATTCTTTGCGGCTGTGTGTATGATCTCGATCAGCGGCTGCTGAGGATAAGTAAAAGGGAGATTCATTTTCTCGCGAGTATCTATAACCCTCCAGATACGCTTTTGCCAGAAGACATCAGCCTCTCTGATATAATCATAAGGAATGATCTCTTTTTCCTTGGTGATCACTTTTTGGTATGCACCGTCCAATGGCTCCTGAGCCAGCAAGGCCCCGGAGAACAATATAAAGACAGCCGATACTACAATTTTTCCTGCTTTGAACATATTATTTACTGTTTATTATTGGATCGTGAATACAATCTGACCGATCTTACGTGGAGTGCCATCCGGACCCCTTACTTTGATTTCTTCAAGATAGATTACATCCTTCGGTTTAGCACGTGATAAGAAAGTAGTCATCTGAGCATTGAAAAGCGGACCAGATGTAGTAGCCCTGAATATCTCACCCTTTGACACAAAAACCATGTCATAGCTTTCGACATTAAATCTTGCCTCGAAATCAAAGTTGTCCAGTACCGGCACTATACCAGTTTGTGCTTTGATAGTACCTGGTTGAGCATTACCACCTCTCAGCTTTCCGCCGAGTGTAGGTACCGGATCCGGTATTCTCTTGACACGTATTGGGAAGTCAGTGGTTTTGCCACCCTTCACAGATACGTTGATATGAGCCTTGAGATCAGGAGTAGTAGCCTTTGCAATGTATTTACCTGGACCTGAGTGTGTCAGTGTGATTCCGCCACCGGTAGGTACAGCAGATGTTTTCTCATCACCGGCACCAGATGATATAGTGATAGGGTTATCTACTCCGATATATACCACGTTCATTTTGTCCAGCATCACTGCTGCGCCTGCGGGTACTCCTACATCATATTTCAGCTCACCTTTAGCCTCTTCGAAACCACCTGACCTCTTTGGTATCTTGACCAGTGTAGGTACAGTAAAAGATCCCGAATGTGTAGCCGATACCGAATAAGTTGCTTTACCCTCCTTCACATCAATCCTGGTGCCACCTACGTATACCTCAGGAACGATAGCTGTGCTATATGCACCAAGGCCGATAGTAGCTTCATATTTGTCACCTACGAGTACATAAGAAGACTTCGCACTGACCAGTGGCTCAAATTTATCAAGAGTTACCTCGACTGATACCGCTTCTTTGGCCAGACGGTCAAGGCACATGGCCTCAGTTGATTTAACATCATTGTCAAATTTATTGAGGATAGTGAGTGCTGCCACTTCAGGAACCATGTGAAAATATGCCATTTGCCACGATAGTTTTTCTCCGCTTTCTTTAGTTTTAGGGGGAGTGACATCTATTGGCACAGCTGAAGGTAATGTGTACCTACCCATCAGATCAACTACATCTTTTTTATATTGCTCCAGCTTAGCTCTAAGCAGATCACCATCTTTTCCTTCGGCGAGTATCCTCGTACCCACTTCCAGGTCATCATCACCTTTTCCACCGCCGACTTGAGTTTCCAAACCTTCGATGTATTTATTCAGATCAGATGATTTGGCCTGAATTTTTGCCACTACAGCCAATAATGTGTCAACCTTCTCTGGTTGATTTTTATGTTCAGCTTTTAGCGCATTTATCACCTTTACATCTTTCTCAGTCAGCATAGTATTTGAGCTGGTAATAGAGTTGTTTACGGTTTTAAAAGCGTTCAATATTTCCGCAGATACGTTCATAGCGAGAAGCGCTGTCAACACGAGGTACATCATGTTGATCATCTTCTGCCGGGGCGTTAATTTACCTCCTGCCATTTTGTTTTTTCAGTTTAAGGGTTAAACGAATTTATTTACTTAATCAATTATGCGTTTGTTGCCCTCATGGCAGATAGCATATTACCATATACAGCGTTCAGAGCGGCGAGGTTTTTATTGAGCTGGCCGAGTTGTTCTTTGTATTTAGTAGCATCATTAGCAGTCTCAGACAGTGCCTGTGCAGCATTGTTAAGGTTGCCAAAGAATTTATTCATTGCTTTCAGGTGGTTATTAGAATCCTGCAGTTCCAGTTCATATATAGTGTTCAGTTGAGACAGGTTTACTGACATCTTCTGAACTTGCTCATGGTATACTTTAGTATCAGCAGCGCCTTTTCCTATTTCATTGACCGCAGTAGTAGCAGCAGCGGCAGCAGATGAGAAAGAAGTGATATTGCCGGAAGCAGTTTTTGCATTCTTGGCGAAGTCATTTACAGCCACAGATGCTTCAGTCAGGTCATTGAGTTTGCCTGTGCTGTCAGCCAGTGATGAAAGTCCTTTGCCGAGGCTATTGATCAGATCCGGTCCTACCTTAGCCTGGGCTAGCATCTGGTCAAGTTGTTGTGTCAGAGGTTTTTCGCCTTTCTTTGCAATCGGCTCAGTAGACATCAGTTCAGGATATACCCTCTCCCAATCATAATACTTATCTACATGCTGAGGTTCGAAAGCGGAAATAAAGAAGATCGCAACCTCGGTACCCATACCTAATATAAGCATTGGGGTAGCATACGGCCAGTGATTGATCTTAAAGAGAGCACCTAAAATCACCACTGAAGCGCCCCAAGAGTATGCATAGTTCAGAATTGTCTTGCCACTTTTAGTAAGAAAAATGGATTGTTTTTGAGCTTGTTGAGACATTGTTTTTCTAATTTTTGAGGGTTAATGAAAGAAAATATTGATTGTTCTATTAAAAATGAAACTAAAATTTAATTCAAAAAACTAAACGATAAATAATGTAGTCAGCTGTGACTCGGATCAATGATCAGATATATCCCTGCCGAGGAATGTAGTGATACAACGGAAACCAATGTAGGATTTAGCAGAGTCTGCATACTCCCAGTGACGGGTACCTGTCTCTATATAGTATCCGATATCTTTCCATGATCCGCCGCGAACCACTTTGCGTTTCAGCGTTTCAGACTCAGCCTTATCAGCGTCATAGCGGATATCAGGATTGAGATCGTGGATGAAAGAGTATGAATTCTCATAATAAGCGGAAGATGTCCATTCAGAAGCATTACCCGCCATATTATATAGACCGTAGTCATTAGGCCAGTAAGCATCAGCACGTACTGTGTAGAAACCGCCGTCCTCAGGATAGTTGCCACGGCCCGGTTTGAAGTTCGCCAGTACACATCCTTTTGAGTTCCTTACGTATGGCCCACCCCATGGATATGGAGCCAGTTTTTTGCCGCCGCGTGCAGCATATTCCCACTCGCTTTCTGTAGGGAGACGGAAGTTGTCCATCAAAGGTATACCTCTTACAGTATTATAGTCCATCCAGAGCCTTGTTCTCCATGCACAGAATGCATTACACTGAGGCCATGTCACACCTACTACAGGATAGTCATCGAATGCCGGGTGGTGAAAGTAGTTGCGGGTCATTGGCTCATTGTATGAGTATGTGAAATCACGTACCCAAACCAATGTATCAGGGTATACCTGGCATTTTTCATGCTTGATAAATTTGCTCCTGTCTGTACCTCTGTTCTTAGAAAGAGCAGCCTGTTTGTAATCTATCCAGTCGTATACATACCACAGTTTGTTTACATCAAGTTCTTTGAGGCCCCAAAAGCGTTGTGCCTCAGGTACGAATATTTCCTCTAGTTGCTCATTGCCTTCTGTTTTCTTCCAGTCGATCTTTTGATTCCAGTCGATCTGAGATTTGCCGCTATTAGCATCTTCTTTGGTGTGCTCCAGCATAACGTGAGCCACGGAGTCACGTACCCAGTTTACGAACTGGCGATATTCATTATTAGTGATCTCTGTATCATCCATGTAGAAGCCAACTATAGACACTTGTTTAGCTTTAGCTACATGTGCACTGTTCACATCCTGATCACTGGGACCGATATGGAGTACGCCAGAAGGGACAAAGACCATGCCGTAAGGAGTGATAGGATTCCATCTGGGCCTATCCTGCTCTCCAAGCAACTGTCCGTTATACCCTCCGCTACATCCGGCCAGAAATAATGCAATGGCAGCAGAAGCAATACACAAGATGCTTTTGATTTTTTTCATTTCTCAGAGTTGTTGTTGATTTCTACAAAAATTTAAAGGTCGTAAATATAAAAAATAATTAGCCAAATTTTCAAAAATATTCCTCCAAATTTATTTTACGCATGCAACCTTGTATTGTTTCACAACGTCTTCGGAGGATGTCCCCGCTATAAAAATCGGGAATTGTGATAAAAATACCCTGTTTTTACTTTCTTCAAAAGCTTCAGGTCATATGCCAAACTTATCTCATGAGACCCTGAATTAAAGCCACTTAGATAAGACGTATTGACATCATAGGAGTATACGATCCGAAAGGCTTTGATCTGTACGCCGGCATATAGTATGACAGCATCCAATGAGCGCGCATCGTATCCTCTTAACGAGATCCCTGTTAAAATATTGTTATAAATTTTCATGGTCAGAGACAGATCGGTCTGTACTTCCTTCAAATCGGTCTTGACCAAAACGGAAGGCATGATCGAAAAATGCTTGCCCGCCTGAAAGTCATATCCGCCCATTATCAGCAAGTTTCTGGCATAGTCAATCTGAGCATTTTTGAGGCTCACAATTGAATAAATGTGGTCGATGGCCACCCCTGCGAAATAGCGGTCATTATTGAGATATATGCCCGCTCCAAAGTCCGGTGATATGCCATTGACATTAGTAGCCGGCACGTCAGGGTCATTCTGATTGACCGATCCGCCTGTATATACCCCATCGGGGGTACGAAGCATTGATCCCTGCAGGCCTGTCTGCGTGAATCCAACATTGAGGCCTATGGCCAGCGAACCAAAACTGAATTTTTTGCGATAATTATAATCGATGTCGACAGTCGTCGTGCGCAGGTAGCCTATATTGTCATTGGTGGCTGTGATGCCGATACCGCTGCTGATCTTGTATATCGGCATATTAAAACCCAGATACTCTGTCTGTGTGGCCTTAGTGGTCAGGCCTACATACTGGGTGCGGTATAGCCCATTTACCTCCAAAGCATCTGCTGACCCTGCATAGGCAGGATTAAACAGTTGCTTATTGTACATATACTGGCTAAACTGCGGCTCGATCTGAGCCGAAACCTGTAGTGCACATAAACCCGATAAGAAAAGAGTTAAGTAAAACGATTCCCTCATTAACTATGATGAACGTCTAAATTAATCGTTTTTTTGTAAACAAAGAGAACAATCGTCTTTTTTCTGTTTACATCGGAAATTCACCGATAGTTTTGTCAGATTGGTCTTCATAAACGAATTCAGACCTCTTAACATTAAATTATTATATCCTATTATTTTTGATGCAACAATTATAAAAAAGAATGAAAAACATTTTCCCGGCCTTATTGCTTCTGATGTCATCTGTTGCATTTTCTCAAAGTCAGCCTATTGCAGTTGCCTCAAAACCCAAGCTCGTGGTCGGCATAGTCGTGGATCAGTTACGCTGGGATTATCTATACCGCTATGCTGACAAATACGGACAGGCAGGTTTCAAGAGGCTGCAGAAAGGCTACAACTGTGAGAATACACACATACCCTATGTGCCCACCATTACAGGCCCCGGGCATACCTGCGTGTATACCGGATCTGTACCAGCCATACATGGCATCATAGGAAACGAATGGTATGACCGCGACAGCAGATCAGTGGTAAACTGTGTAGGTGATACTAATTATCACACCATCGGAGCATCAGGCCGTGAAGGCAAAGTCTCCCCAAACAGACTGCTCACTACGACCATCACAGATGAGTTGAGACTCGCTACAAATTTCCACTCAAAGGTCATCGGCATAGCCGCCAAAGACCGCGGTGCCATATTGCCCGCAGGACATTCGGCGAATGCCGCTTACTTCTTTGATGGAGAGTCTGGCAACTGGGTATCGAGCAGCTACTACATAGATACTCTGCCTAAATGGGTGAATGATTTCAATGCAAAAAAAATGCCTGCGAAATATGCCGCCGGCAACTGGAATACCCTGCTGGACATCAAACAATATACTGAAAGTACACCTGACAATGAGCCATGGGAAAGGCCTCTGCGTGGTGAAGATAAAGCTGTCTTCCCGCATATGATAGCAGATGCAGTGGCCAAAGATCCCGGTGCGCTCATAGGCACACCATTTGGCAATACCATGACCCTCGACTTCGCACGGTCAGTGATAGAAGGCGAGCAGATGGGCAAAGGAGCATACACAGATTTTCTGGCGATCAGTTGCTCCTCAACGGACTATATCGGTCACCAGTTCGGGCCTAACTCTGTAGAGGCAGAAGATGGACTGCTAAGGCTGGACCATGACCTCGGAGAGTTTCTTTCTTATCTCGACAAAACAATAGGCGCGGGCAACTATATAGTTTTCCTCACTGCAGATCATGGCGTCTCTCACTCACAGGGATTTAACCGCGAACATAAAATGCCTGCAGGTAGTTATCTGGGCGACTCTTTGGTTAAAATAAGTAGTGCTTTTCTCAAGCAAAAATACGGAGTGGATAGTCTAATTGAGCGCTACACCAGCATGCAATTATATCTCAACTATTCCTCTATCAAACAGCACAATCTCGACGCTAATGCCATACGCCATGATCTGGTAGAATATTTGCTAACCATCAAAGGAATGGCAAAAGTGATCGACCTCTCGCAGGTTGCCACGCTCTCATTGCCTCAGCCATATCGCGAAATGTTCGTCAATGGATATAATCAAAAACGCTCGGGAGACATTCAGGTAGTCTATGAGCCGGGCTATATGGAGGGCTTCACTAAAGGCAGTACGCATAGTGCAGTGTATTCATATGACTCACATATACCGCTGCTGTGGTATGGATGGGGAGTGAAGTCTGCACATGATTACTCGCAGACATACATGACAGACATCGCTGCTACTTTGGCGGCTCTGCTGCATATCCAGGAGCCGAACGGATGCATCGGAAAACCGATCATTGGATTGATGAAATAGTTGATTTGATTTTAGCTGCCCTACTGCAATTGATATCAATGCTATCAAAATCAAAAACCTCACTAGGTTGAAATACAAAAATTCGTTTTTGATTTTTTATCTTTGTATTTAGAGATTTAATAAGGATTCTAACTATGAAGACTTTCATGACGGTCTTATTCCTGATCATTTATTCTTCTGCATATACGCAGGCAGTTGATACGATCTACTTTGATAAATACTGGAAAAAAGTATCACCAACGTACTATGCTTTTTACCGTATCATTACCCCTGTCCATAGTAGGTTTAATGTCGAGGATTACTATCGCAGTGGGGCTCTTCAGATGCAAGGCACTTATAGCTCTCTTGACCCAAAAGAAGTGAAGGAAGGACACTTTACCTATTATACAGAAGACGGGATACTCACTATTGACGAATACTATCATGAAGGGCTCAGGGAGGGTTTGTCAATGTCTTATGACACATTAAACCATTTTACTTATAAAAAGCATTTCAAAAAAGGCATGCTGGAAGATACCCTGATAGGATATTACCCTACACACGACCTGCGTAGAATCGAAATATATCGTGGTGGTAAAATGACATCGGGACAATGTTATGATGAAAAGGGCAATGAAATTCCATTCTTTCCCCAACGAATAACGCCTGAATACCCCGGAGGAGATAAGGCAATGGAAAAGTTTATTAAAAGACATTTAGAATACCCGGAGGCCGATAGAAAAGCAAATATAGAGGGGCGTGTCGTGGTTAGTTTTATTGTAGAGACAGATGGAAGCTTAACTAATATCAGAATAGCTAAAGGCGTAGATGAGCTTTTGAATAATTCAGCTATAGATATTGTCAGGCGATTCCCCCAATTTAAATCTGGCCAGATAGAAGGTAAACCAGTCAGAGTCAGTTTTATTTTGCCTATTATGTTTAAACTGGAGGAATATTAATAGCAATAACAATTCTCATTTAGCTATTTCGTATCTTCGCAAACTGTGGAATTTCAACTGACATCAAAATATATCCCTACCGGCGACCAGCCAGAGGCTATCAAGCAAATAGTGAATGGCATCGACAACGGTGACAAGCATCAGGTGCTGCTCGGAGTGACAGGCTCCGGTAAGACCTTTACCATTGCCAATGTGATCCAGCAGGTCAAAAAACCTACGCTGATCCTGACGCACAATAAAACTCTCGTATCCCAGCTATACGGCGAGTTCAAACAGTTCTTTCCTGACAATGCGGTAGAGTACTTCGTATCATACTACGACTACTACCAGCCTGAGGCTTACATCGTGAGTTCGGATACCTTTATCGAGAAAGACCTTTCCATCAATGCCGAGATTGAGAAGCTGCGCCTCAGTACCACCTCATCGCTCATGTCGGGCAGACGTGACATCATAGTCGTGGCATCTGTGTCCTGCATCTACGGCCTCGGCAACCCCACAGAATACCAAAACAGCATCATCAAAGTACATACCGGGCAAAACATCAGTCGCAATGCATTCCTATATCAACTCGTAGAGAGCCTGTACTCACGCTCTGACACCGAACTCAATCGCGGGACCTTTCGTGTGAAAGGTGATACAGTCGAGATCGTACTGCCTTATCAGGATTATGCTTATCGTATATCTTTTTTCGGCGATGACATAGAGGAAATGGTATCATTCGAACCATCGTCAGGGCGTACACTTCAGACCCATACGAGCGTGGCGATATTCCCTGCGAATATGTACGTAACCTCAAAAGAGCTGGTGAAATTTGCCATCGATAAAATACTTTTTGAACTAAATGAACAAGTGGCTTATTTCAAAGAAATAGGAAAACATATCGAAGCAGCTCGTCTCAAAGAGCGGGTGGAGTTTGACGTAGAGATGATGCGTGAACTTGGCTATTGCTCGGGAATAGAGAACTACTCCAGATTTTTTGACCGCAGACAGCCGGGCACGAGGCCATATTGTTTGCTTGATTATTTTGACAAGGATTTCCTGCTCGTGGTAGATGAAAGCCATCAGACCATTCCGCAGATCGGTGCGATGTATGGCGGCGACCGTTCGCGAAAAATAAACCTTGTGGATTATGGTTTCCGCCTCCCATCTGCGATGGACAATAGGCCACTGAACTTTCCTGAGTTTGAATCGCTCACTCCGCAAACCATCTATGTCAGCGCTACACCGGGAGACTTTGAGATGGAGCAGACAGGCGGTGTGGTGGTAGAGCAGATCGTGCGACCTACCGGGCTTCTTGACCCGCCGATAGAGGTGCGCCCGAGCCTCAATCAGATAGATGACCTGATGGACGAGATAGATGAGCGCGTCAAAAAGAACGAGCGTGTGCTGATCACTACACTCACTAAGCGCATGGCAGAGGAACTCGACAAATACCTCTCGCGCCTGCATATCAAGTGCCGCTACATACACTCTGAGGTCACGACTATGGACCGGGTAGAGATCATCCGCGACCTGCGTCTGGGCAAGTTTGATGTGCTGATAGGCGTGAACCTGCTGCGTGAAGGACTTGACTTGCCGGAGGTTTCACTGGTGGCGATACTGGATGCCGACAAGGAAGGGTTTCTGAGAAATAAACGTTCTCTAATACAGACCGCCGGACGCGCTGCACGAAACTCAAATGGCCTGGTAATCATGTATGCAGACCGCATTACCAAGTCCATGCAGCTGACGATAGACGAGACGACAAGACGCAGGGAAAAGCAGATCATCTACAATACCGAACGCGGCATCACACCGACGACGATATTCAAGACGAAAGAAGAGATCATGAAGTCGTCGTCCGTGCTGGAGATACGCAAACCTGAACCGCAGGCTTACATCGAAATGGATGATGAATTCAGCATGGTGGCAGAGCCGATCGTATCCCACATGACAGCAGAGCAACTACACAAAGCTATAGATGACACACGCAAACAAATGCTACAGGCGGCCAGAGATACAGACTTCCTCACGGCTGCAAAAATGCGTGACGAGATGCAACAAATGCAGAAACTACTGAAGGAGAAATTCGGAGGTTGAGAATGTGCTAATGTGGCAATATGCCAATGTGTCAATTGTATACAAAATTATTTCCTGCAAAGGAAAATAAGACGCAAAGAATACAAAAGTAAATACAACTTTTACAACTTCATCATCGAGATAAACTCATCGAAAAGATAGCGTGAGTCATGCGGACCGGGGCTGGACTCCGGGTGATACTGCACAGAGAAAGCTTTTTTCCCTTTGACACGAATACCTTCTATGGTCTTGTCATTCAGATTGACGTGGGTGATCTCAACCATAGCGCTATTCTTTATATCCTCCGCACTCACTTCAAAGCCGTGATTCTGCGAGGTGATCTCAGACTTGCCGGTAATGAGATTTTTGACAGGATGATTAAGGCCGCGGTGTCCATGATGCATCTTGTAAGTCCTTACACCTGATGCCAGCGCCAGCAGCTGATGGCCGAGACAGATACCAAAGAGAGGTTTATCAGCAGCGAGTATATCTTTCACAGTTTTGATAGCATAGTCCATCGGTTCAGGATCGCCGGGGCCATTGGAGATGAAGTAACCGTTTGGGTTCCATTTCTGCATCTCTGCGAAAGTAGCGCGGCAGTTATAGACCTGAGCATAAATACCCCTGTCAGTAAGGCATTTCAGGATATTCTCTTTGATACCACAGTCGAGCACGGCTACTTTGATCGGAGCATTAGGATCGCCATAGAAATATGACTCTTTGGTAGAGACTTTCTCCGCCAGGTCAAGGCCGTTCATATCGGGCACTTTGGCGAGTTGCTTTTTGAGTGAGTCCACATCTTCAGTTTCAGAGCTGATGATGCAGTTCATAGCGCCTTTTTCGCGGACATGCACGGTGAGCGCACGTGTATCAATATCGCAGATGCCGACGAGGTTGTTTTTTTCGAAATAATCCTGAAGAGAGTCACTGCCATTGAGACGGGAGAAATTAGTTCCTGAAAATTTCTTGCAGATCATGCCGGATATTTTCACCGAAGCAGATTCTACCTCATCGCTTTTGACACCATAGTTGCCTATGTGGTCGCTGGTCATGATGAGCACCTGGCCAAAGTAAGATGGGTCTGTAAAAACCTCCTGATAGCCGGTCATACCTGTATTGAAACAGATCTCCCCGGTGGTAGTACCGATCTTACCCAATGATTTTCCTTTGAAAACTGCGCCGTCTGCCAGAACTAAGGTGGCTGCCGCCTGTGTGAAGCTTTTACTCATTCCGATTTGATTGTCGGAGCGCAAATGTAACAAAAAGTCCGAAAGACGGGAAGTCCGTAGGTCCATCTCATAGCTTTTATTTATATTTATCAAATGGCAGATATACTGGACAACTGGCAAAAGAAAGCTCTCGACGCGCGCAAGGATAACCGCGAATACCTCAAAAGGGCCGGCAAAAAGCGCGGCATGGAGAAACATCTGCCAGATCTGCATGAGGAGGCTTTCTCAAAAATAGACTGCCTGAACTGTGCCGGCTGCTGCAAAAATATCTCACCCCGATTTAAGACGCCTGACATCACCCGCATTGCAAAATACCTGCGGATCAAAGAATCTAAACTGATAGAACAATACCTGCGCCTGGATGAGGACGGCGACTATGTGGTGCAGAAGAGTCCCTGTCCTTTTCTCGGCAGTGACAATTACTGCTCCATCTATGACGCCCGCCCGGGTGACTGTAGAAAGTATCCCTACACTGACTCGGGAGATTTTTTCGAATATGCTACTACTACACATCTGAACTCCACTATTTGCCCTGCTGTATACTATGTGTTGGAGCGCTTAAAAGAAGTTGTACCTTTATAAATAGACAATAGATATCAGACTTGAGACGTTAGACCTGAGGAATTTCAAAAAAACAACCTTACCCTTTATTTATGAAAAAAGTCATCGCTGTTCTTTTAGCAATACTTTCAGTAAGCTCATTTGCACAAACAATATCCGGCACCATTCTGGATGAGCAATCGCATCCTCTTTCATTTGTGAATGTGGTCAATGTCAAAGCGCAGGTAGGTGGCTATTCAGATGATGCAGGGAGGTTTAGTATTGATATAGAAGGCCTCAAAGAATCTGACGAGATAGTATTCAGCCATCTGGGGTATGTGGACATAAAAATGAGTGTAACTGAGTTGTCAGCAGCCAAAGGCCCTATTCAAATGAAAGCCAAGAACTACAGCCTCCATGAAGTAGTGGTCGGACCCGGAAGTGCTAAAGATCTGCTGATGGATGCACTGTCTCACATCAAGGATAATTACCCGGCTGAGTTTACCAATAACCACATAATCTTTAAAGATTACAGCATCATAAATAAAGAGCGGAACCATTATTACAATTTTGACTTTGATATGTACATACCCAGCTATCTGGCCAAAGACAGCCCCCGCATATACACTGTAGATCACAAGCATGAGATGTATGAAAAGAAAGGAACGCTCTTTCGTGCTCAAATAAAACCAACACTGCTGCTAAAACTGATGTACCCTGAAAGGCTATTTGATGAAAAAAGGCTTAAGGAAAATGATTTTCAAATGGCGACCACGTCTGCTACCGTCGATGGAGAAGAATATGATGTCATTGAGTTTAACCGCATACCTCAAAAGCATGACCACTCCATCACCGCAAAAGGGCATGTGTACATCAATAAAATTGACAAGGGCATTCGGTTTATTGATGTACATATATTCAATGAGAAATCATCGCGGTTTGTCCTCGTAGCAAAGATGGATACCCTCAATATAAATATTAAGATCGCTTACAAAAAGATAGAAGGCAAATACATGCTGGACTATATATCACAAGCAACACATGGCAGCGGGAGCTTTTTTGGCAAGCATATAGATGTGGTTTTCATCTCCTCGGCAAAAGTCATAGACCGCCAGCCCCACCTGAAGATGAATCAAATAGTAATGAAGACTGAAGTGGATGATATTTTCACCAATGAAAAACCGCGCGACATATCTGAGCTCAAGGCCGAGCCTGATATGAAGTAGAAACCAATTCAATTCAACGAATTATTATTATTTCGTTTTTAAATTTTTATTCCTATACATTTGCTTCGTTTTCCGGGGGCGTTTTCGCTATGTAGTGAGATCTGAGAAGTACCCTTAAAACCTGATCAGGATAATGCCTGCGCAGGGAGTGAATAGTTCGCCATGGCGAACCTCTCACGGTTTTTCTATTGCTATCGGAAAGCAAACACAAAACCCATTAATCATGAGAGGTGCCACTTTTACAATTTTATTCATACTTACGGTTCAATTTGCCTTTGCACAAAAGGATTCGATCAAGACCCATACGACTGATGAGGTGACGGTCATAGCCATTCGTGCCGGCGCCAATGATCCAACTACCTTTCAGAATATTTCTAAAGAAGATATCCAAAAAAATAACCTCGGGCAGGATTTCCCCTATATGCTCGACCTGACGCCATCTTTGGTCACCACCTCAAACAGCGGCAACGGGATAGGCTACACAGGAATGCGTATAAGAGGCAGTGATGCCACTCGTATCAATGTCACGGTCAACGGTGTGCCAATGAATGAACCCGATGACCAGTCTGTATATTGGGTGGATATGCCTGATATAGCCTCCTCAGTCGAGAATGTGCAGATACAGCGTGGTGTAGGTACATCGACCAATGGCGGCGGGGCTTTTGGGGCATCGGTCAATATCAAGACAGATGCGTTTTCGCCGACACCGTTTTGTGAGTTATCGACCTCTGCCGGTTCCTTTGACACACGCAAACATACGCTCAAGGTTGCATCGGGCCTCATCAAAAATACGTTCTTCATCGAGGCCAGAGGCTCCTATATCGTTTCTAATGGCTACGTAGATCAGGGCTGGTCTCATCTCTGGTCATACTACGCAGCAGCAGGTTTCGTGAAGAACAAGACCATGCTGAAGTTCGTGCATTATAATGGCTACGAGACCACCTATCAGACATGGTACGGAGTACTGCAAGACTCGCTGGCTACCAACAGGCGATTTAATATAGCTGGTACCGATAACCTGCAGCGCTGGCCGCCATGGAGTAATGAAACCGACAACTATGGCAAACAATACTATCAACTAATACTTAATCAAGGCATCAGTAACAGGTGGAACTTTAATGCTGTCGGGTTTATCACGACGGGTGGAGGTTACTATGAAGAATATGTGGTCAATGATCTGCTATCAAACTACCTTGTTTATAACGCTCCCTTCACTTCAGCTGATGTGATCAGGCATCTCTGGTTAAAGAATATTTATGCCGGAGGAGTATTTTCACTGGCCTATGACAATAAGAAAAATCTGAACATCACCTGGGGCGGCATGGGTGCTAACTTTGCCGGCCATTACTTTGGTGACCTGGTATGGGTCAGGGGCTTTACCAACTTTAATCCTAATGCTCCATTTTACTTTAGTACCGGGGGCAAAAACGATATTAATACTTATGTCAAAGCCAACTATAGCCCTATCGAGATATTGAGTCTGTTCGCTGACCTACAATACAGGTACGCGCAATTTTCCGCCTATGGCGATGACGAAGAATTTCGTGAGTTTAACGTGCATAAAAGCTGGAACTTCTTTAATCCGAAAGCTGGATTATCTGTGAGGCTTCGCGATAAAGGAAGGCTCTATGCATCTTATGCCATGGCACATCGCGAGCCTGCCCATGACGATATCATAGAGAACCTCACCACTACACCCGTGAAACCCGAAACACTGAATGACGTTGAAATTGGCGTAGACATTACAAAAAATATGGTCAAAGGAGATAAGGTCTGGGTTAATTTTCCTTTTCATCTCAATGGTTATATGATGTATTATATCAATCAACTGATACTGACCGGGCAGCTCAACGATGTAGGTAACCCCATACGTGTCAATGCTCCGCAGAGCTATCGCACAGGCCTTGAGCTCCTCGCTGAGATCAATTTTCATAATCCAAGCTCTTTCAATAAACTATTTGGCATCAGATACAGTGTTTCCTATAACCTCTCAAAACTGATAAACTATACAGAAGTAGTGCCTGCCTATGATGTCAATTACAACCCTGTACCAGCCTATAACCAGATAAATTTTTACAAAAATCCTGATATCGCATACTCACCAAGATGGATGGGATTCATAGAACTGAATTCAACCGTATGGAAAAGACTGGAACTGGCATGGAGCTTTAAATTCGTAGACAAGCAATACCTCGACAATACTGAAAGTTCTGACCGTATGATACCTGGCTTCTGGTATAGCAATATCCGTATCAGCTATCCGATCCGTATCAGCAAGAAGGCTGAAATAAAGCTGACCCTGATGCTGAATAATATCTTTAACAAGCTCTATGTGACTGATGGCTCCACATACCGCGAGCGCTATCTGAATCCTGATGGCACAGTGACCCCTACTGCGAGTTATAATTATTACTATCCTCAGTCAGGGTTTAACTGTCTGGGAGGCTTTGTACTTAAATTTTAGAATTGAAAATTAATCTTTCAGCCTGTTGATCAGGTTGTCTACGTCCTGAGAAACGTTGAGATGGCTGAATTCGGTTTTGAAATTGGTTATTTGATATACTTCTATCTCTTTAGCAGAGACTTTTAGTTTACCACAATAAACAGTTTCGAATTTGGTTTTTATCAGTTGGTATGTAGCTTCTGACACCCTTATTTCGCCGGCATTGGCCATCTTCTCCATGAGTGATGCAGCCTGCACTACCTCGCCCCAAACATCCGCAGCAATAGTGCGGACACCAACGATACCTCCTGCTATCTGACCTGTGTGGACCCCTATCCTCATCTCAAAGTAAGGCTGTCCCTCCCGAAGATGCTTCATTTTGACCTCATCCATGAAGAGTTGTATCTTGATAGCTGCACTGATCACATCTTCTGGCTTGCAATCCATGCTATTGGCCGATCCGCCTATACAGAGATATCCGTCACTCAGGGTTTTAAGCGTTTCCAGTTTGAACTTCTTACTGATATCATCCATACCCTTGAAAATGACATCCAACTCATCCATTAATTCGACCGGATTAAATTTCTGTTCAGTCTTAGTAAACTCATAGAAGTCGATAAACATGACCGTAGCACAATTTTCTATCTGCCCGATTCCGGATTCTTTGATCTTTGATTCTATTTCTGCTGGTATGATATCACTAAGTATCCGCTCCGCCTGTTCTTTTTCTTTAGTGATGAGCTGATTTTTTTCAAATAGCAATTCTTTTGCTTTTCTGTTTGCACGGTATGCTACGAAAGCAGAGGCAGCCAAAATGATCGCCATAAAACCAAGTACTAACAAAAAGTAACGCATATAGCGGTCACGTTTCCTTTCTGATTCATTGATCTTGTCTTTGAGCTGCTGCTGTATACGTTGCTGTTCCTGCATTTTATCAAAATCATAGCTCAGTTGGAGCTTAGTGACCATTTGAGTATTGCTGGCATTATATAGTTCATTACCGAGCCCCTGTGCGAGCTTTTGAAACTTGTAAGCAGCCTCATAGTCCTTTCTCTGCTCGAATATATAGGCCAGGCCTTCGTACGACGTTTTAAGCTGGTCATTGGCATTTATTGTCTTTGCTATGTCAGCACTGCCCAAATAACTTTTTGCTGCATATTCAAAGTCATGGGTCTTTGCTGCCAAATAACCTTTAGCATTCAAGACCTCCGACTGGCCATGTTTGTCGTTGAGTTCTTTAAATACCTTTTCAGCTTCATCCAGCTGCCCCTTCGCACTCTCATATTCACTTTGATATGTCAAACAATATCCCATATTAAGCAGGTCAAGCGCTAAAGTTGGTTTATAGTTGAGCGAGCGCGCAAGATCAAGGGATTTCTTGATATTCACCATTGCTTCCTGCTGATTACCCAGAGTGAGCAAGTTGGATCCTATATTACAATACACATCAGCCATGCCCAGCTTATTACCTATCTTGAGATCGATCTTTAGTGCTCTCTGATAATAATCGTTTGAGAGGGGGATATTTCCTTGAAATGAATTCAGGTTACCCAACTCCCTACAGCTATTCATGATTATCTCATCACTCTTGATAGCTTCAGCCGTCTTAAGGGCATTGAGGAAATGAGCAGTAGCTTCTGCGAATTTGCCCGCGTTCATATCTATGATCCCGGATGCTATTTCACATTTTGCCTGGAGAGAATTGTCCTGCATCTCGGCGGCTATAGCCGATGACTCTTTGATCAGTTCTTTTGCTTTGCTTTGATCGCCGGTAGTGTTATAATAGTCGGCTAATTCCTTCAGACATAGAGCGTAGTTGCCCTTTTCATCTATTTTCTTGAATATATCGGCGGCTTTTTGCAGGTTTTCACCACTTTCTTTCTGGTTGCCATTATTAAAGAGGTATTGCCCTTTTTTCAGATAACATTGAGCTATACCGGCTTTATAATCCATTTGTTGAGCTATGACCAGGGCCTCGTCTATGGTAGTAATGGAACGGTGGATATCGCTAAACCGGTAAGCAGTAGAGAGTTCTATGAGTTCATTTACCTTTGATTGCTCATCAGAAGCTGCCTTGCCGGATGCAAAACCCGGAAGAAGCAGCACAGTGATACATATTAAAAAAGTATAAATTACTCTCATGTATATAGTTAAAGTTAAGACATTCAACCCTAACATACGCTCTTTAAGAGGCCATTGTTACACAAATAATTAAAAACCAATTAAAAATACTTGTAATTGGTTTTTTAGATTAATTGATTTTCAATTATTTAGAACAGGGATTACTTCTTTCCGCAATACAAGTTAATGTTGTCCTGCGCATGGGAATTGCCTTTCTTTAATAGTATATCCCAATCACGGCAGGCGTTTTCCAGATCATTTTCCCTGAGATATGAGAGTGCACTTTGTTCCAGAGCGAGGGTATTGTCAGGATCAAGAGTATAACTCTCCGTAAAATCTTTAGCAGCTCCTTCAAAGTCCTCATCATTAAATTTTGCCAGGCCCCTTTTGTAATATGCCTGCCCATCATCAGGTTTGATATTTATGATCTTAGAATAAATATCTATGGCATCAAAATACTTGCGCTTGTAATACATTATCAACCCAAGTTGATGCAATGCCGCAACATCATTTGGACTGATCCGAAGCGCATTAGAGAAATAATGATAAGCGCTGTCGTAATGCTTTTCGTCCATCTGTATCATACCAAGCCAGTACCATGCATCTATATAAGTAGGGTCCAGGATAACAACCTTATGGAAATCTATATTCGCTAGTGAATCTCTATAAAGCTTCTGATAAGTAAGCGCCCTGCTGTAAAGATAGCCTATAGTATTGGGTTTGAGCGTCAGGGCCTCTGAATATTTGCTCAAAGCGGTCTTGTAATCCTCTGCATAAAAAGCCCTCACCCCTGCCCCATATGCATCAGCTGCTGTCTCCGACTGCGCCGAGAGTATAAAGGGATACGATAACACAAGAAACAGAAACAGCCTCATACTCACGAATGTAAAAAATGATTTTGCATCTAGCGCTGAAACTTTAACCGCAGTCGTTCTACCGGACGGTCATTAATGAGATGCTCCTCGACGATCTCCAGCACATCTGCCAGCTGCACATGGCCGTAGAAAATACCTTCAGGATAAACTACTACATTAGGGCCAAACTCGCATATATCCAAACAGCCTGCCTTTTGAGCACGCATATTGATACTCAGTCCTCTGTCTTTGATCTCTTTTTTAAATGCTTTGACCAATTCCATGCCATGCTCCTCACCGCAGCTGGGGCGCTCACTATTCACACGTTGGTTGGTACATACAAATACATGCTTATCGAATTTTAGATTGCTTTCCATTCATTATTTTTAGAGAGACAAAAATAATGATTTTAAGTGGGCCATCCATCACATAGATTACTGATGGATCACTTTATGATATCAGTTAATCATTTGCATTAGGAGTCCTGATATGCTCCGGTCTGATACCTAGTCCCACTACTCGGGCAGGTATCCGTCTTAGTATAGGAAATAAATTAAACAACCTCAACAAGACCGGGGGTTTGACATTGGTTTGTCCACGGCCTTTCCTTATTATATTCTGTATGATGACCTGGACCCTTTGGACCACCCTCATCGGCCATTCTCTGCGGTCTTGCACTTGTTTTAATACGCTCACATCTATTTCCTTATTGCTGAAATGAGGGTATAGGATATTAGCAGCAGCTACTGCATCCTGTATGGCCAGGTTAATACCCACACCTCCGATCGGCGACATGGCATGGGCAGCATCACCTATACAAAGCACGCCCTCATCATACCATTTCTCCAAATGGTCAATATCCACGCTTAGCAGCTTTACGTCATCCCAGCTTTTTAATTCAGTCAATCGATTGGCTAAAAAGGGTGAAACCGAAGCCAGTTGCTCCCTGAAATTTTCGAGTCCCTCCTTTTGTATTTTTTCGAAGTCCCCTTTTTCTATCACGTATGCGCACTGCCAGTATTCTTTTCTGTTAAGCAGGATCATGATATTGCCATTAAAAAAACGGCCAAACGTGTAAGGTGGATCATCTGATCGCTGTGATAACCTGAACCATAGCACATCGATAGGGGCCCCGGTCTTTATAACCTTGAGGCCTGCCAGTTGCCGTACCGTAGATGAGCGACCATCCGTACCGACAGTTAGCTTAGCCTTTACATGTAAAATACCATCAGGAGTTTCAGCCTTGACACCAGTTATTCGTTTGCCATCGCGCAGCAAGCCTGTTACTTTGGCCTCTTTTATAAGTTTGAATGTCGAATATCTGGCAGCCTGTGCAGCCACGAAATTCAGAAAATCCCATTGTGGCATCAGACCTAAAACAGGTTTTGCTACCGGCAAATGGCTAAAGTCAGCTACTGTAAATTCGAAATCATTAAAAATAGCTTTCAGCTCGATCACCTCCTGATGAGGTACTTTCAAAAATTCATCCAGCAGGCCTAGCTCATCCATAATCTGTATAGTGGACGGATGGATAGTATCGCCGCGGAAATCGCGGAAAAAATCAGCATGCTTCTCCAATACAACAACTTTCAGTCCGGCTCGGGCAAGCAGAAAGCCTAATATCATACCTGCAGGTCCACCGCCTGCAATACAACAATGTACATTATCTTCCACTTTGGTTGGTGTATCCATATTTATTAATATTACAATAAATATACCAATGTTTCGGGCAAGGTATTTTGCTCGATTGAACTATCTGGACGTTCAAAGCAACTATTTGGCATAAAATTTCGTTAGGTTATAATATAAAAACCGGAACCATGGTAGACTTAAAGCAAGACTGGCTCACCGATGGGCATATTGATTTCGAATACAAGAAATACCTGCTGCTGGCATACCTGCAGCAGGCTGGAAATGAGTTTGACGCAAAAAAACTATATCCTAAATTCTCTGAGCTACTAGAACACTATAGAAATCTGGAAATACTAAAAGAAAAGAAGAAAATTGCAGTCAATAATTTCCCCAAAGAAATATCAAAACTTGACCTTGAAAAATTTAAGATCGAATACAGATCTGTCGTACCGGATGATGAACTGATCAGAGAGATAGATGAGATCATCGCTTTTGCGATACCTGAGTTTAGGACCAAAATGTCACTGGGCAGAGAACTGTATGAAGAGGTAGAGGATAAAGTCGAGATATTTCCTGTGGGTTTGCTCCCATTGGAGATAGAGGAAGGTTATTTCATGCTCTCAGACTTCATGAGACGACTGATAAATGTCTACCATTATAATATCACGATCTTCGAAAGCGCTATGGAGAAATACAGAGGCATTCATACCAAATTGGTCAATCAATATGAGATGTCTGTCACCAACACCTATCAAAATATCAAGTATGAGTTGATAAAGGGCGGCAAACAAATGCCGGCTATGTATGCGCTTGAGTTTAAAGAGACATATCCGCTCACAGAGACCATGCTGCCTGTGGCAAAGAGAGTATTAGTACGATATGTGACGGTGTAAATACAACCTCACCCTGCCCTCTCTGAAGGAGAGGGTTCTAATACAAACAGCCGAAATAGAATGACAACTATACCGTCATTATTTCTTTTTCCTTGACCTCGATGTGCTTATCTACTTTAGCAGAGTAGTCGTTGAGTGTATTCTGGATAGAGGTTTCAGCATCTTTGGCAGCATCTTCCGGCAGACCATCCTTCAGCATTTTCTTTACCTTTTCATTTGCTTCACGGCGAGTGGTGCGGAGAGAAATACGGCATTCTTCGGCTTCGTTCTTAGTTTGCTTGACGAGTTCCTTTCGGCGCTCCTCAGTGAGGGGTGGTATATTCAGTCGGATGATCTTGCCATCATTCTGCGGAGTCAGTCCGATATTGGCTTGCATGATCGCCTTCTCTATCGCGTGCAGTACAGAGCCATCCCATGGCTGTATAGTGATGGTCCTCGAATCAGGAGTGGAGATATTCCCGAGTTGATTAAGCGGAGTCATCGCACCATACGCTTCCGCCATCAGGCCATCCAGTACCATAGGACTGGCTTTGCCTGCGCGTATCTTGGACAGTTCATACTCATAGTGCTCCAATGCTTTTTGCATGTTAGCTTTCACTTCGCTCAGGAGTGTTTTTACGTCTGCGTCTGTCATGATATATGGTTATAAGTTTTAAGTAATAGGTTTTAGGTAATACAATTTATGCTCTGCTGCTGACTAGTGTTCCTATCGCTTCGCCCGATACCACTTTCATCAGGTTATCTTCTTTATTCATATTAAATACGATGATGGGTATGTTGTTTTCCTGACAGAGTGTGAATGCTGTCATATCCATCACGTTTAGCTTCTGAGAGATAGCATCCGCATAACTGATACTGGTATATTTTATAGCATTAGGGTTTTTCTCCGGATCGCTGTCATAGATCCCATCTACACGAGTTCCTTTGAGGATCACATTGGCTTCTATCTCTGTAGCCCTGAGTGCAGCAGCTGTATCTGTGGTAAAATATGGATTGCCCGTACCGGCACCAAATATCACCACCCTGCCTTTCTCCAGATGCCTGACTGCGCGACGTTTGATAAATGGTTCAGCGACCTGTTTGATCTCAAGGGCTGTGAGCAGACGGGTATTGACGCCCAGTTTTTCGAGGCCGCTTTGCAAGGCCATACTGTTTATCACTGTAGCCAACATCCCCATATAGTCTCCCTGCACACGATCTATACCAGAGGCTGTCGCCTGTACGCCTCTGTATATATTTCCACCACCGATCACGATAGCTACCTGTACATCTTTCTCGATGAGGGCCTTTATTTCTTCAGCGTATTGCATGACCACCGATGTGTCAATACCATATTGCTGGGTACCCATGAGTGCTTCACCGCTAAGTTTGAGGAGTATACGTTTATATTGCATGCCTGGCGAAAATACAGGATTGCTATCAATAAACAAAGCGCTCAATCGATGAGAGTACCTGTCATCTTTTCAAACAGCTCATCAGCACGCTCTATCAGATAGGCAAATCCCATCCATGCGGGCAGATAGTCGAGCCGTATATAGCCCATGATATTCCAGCGGCTGGTATACTGCCAGGGACAGTGACCGGTAACTTTGTCCAGGATAAATCCGGTGATAAACTCAATGACAAATATTCCCAAAGCGATCAAAAATATCCTTAGCAATAGTTGGAATCCTTTCAGATGCTTATGAACTAAGGGGAAAAGTAGCGCACCCGACCCATAGATAAAGAACATCCATATATAACTATGGCCTGTCAGTCCCCAGTCGATCTGTGTGTGATTTCGGACAGCATGATATACATCTACCAAAGCGGTAAAGACGATCTCTGTACTAAGACCTAGTGTACCCCAGAGATAAAAGCGAAGGAGTGTTTTTTGCATGGCAAACTTGAACCCGTAAAGGGTTTAAAACCCTTTACGGGTTGAGATTAAATTATTTCAAAATACCTCTTGGTCTCCCAGTCAGTGACCACGCGGCTAAACTGCCTCCACTCCCACTCGCGTGTCTGAGTGAAATGCTGCACAAACTTCTCGCCAAATAGTTCTTTGGCTACGTCTGAGTCGCGCATAGCCACAGTAGCATCGTGCAGGTTCTTCGGGAAACGTCCATTTGATTCATCTTTATACCCATTGCCGAGTGTGGCTGGCTGCTTGAGTTTTAGCCCTTTTCTGATACCATATAGTCCTGCTGCGAGGCATGCTGCCATAGCGAGATATGGATTAGTATCGCTGCCTACTACACGCGTCTCAAGTCGGGTAGACTTACTTCCTGCAGGCAGGGCGCGTAGTGCCACGGTACGATTATCTATCGCCCATGTCACAGTAGTCGGAGCCCATGCACCCTCGACGAGCCGCTTATATGAATTGATAGTTGGCGCTACCATAGGCAGGATATATGGCAGACAGTGAAGCTGACCGGCTATATAGCTTTTCATCAGTTCACTCATTTTATTTTTATCCTTTTCATTGTAGAAAAGGTTTTTGGTCGTCTTCAGGTCCCAAAGCGATTGATGCACATGTCCACTACAGCCGGGCAGGTTCTCGCTGATCTTTGCCATGAAGGTAGCTATCACACCATACTTATATGCGATCTCTTTTACCGCTGTCTTGAATAATACAGCCTGGTCAGCAGCCGTCAGAATATCGCCATACCTAAGCGCTACTTCATACACACCCGGTCCTGTCTCCGTATGCAGACCTTCTACAGGCACATTGAATTTTTTCAATTGATCAAAAAGTGCTGTGAAATAATCTGTCCGCAAAGTAGAACGAAGGATAGAGTATCCGAACATTCCCGGCGTGAGTGGCTGAAGGTCACGAAATCCTTTAGCAGCAGCAGTCTGAGGTGTTTCTTCAAAATTGAACCACTCAAATTCCTGAGAGAAATATGGTTTGAAGCCTTCTTTTTCTGCTTTGCCGATCACCTGCTTGAGCACCTGACGCGGGCAAACATAGAGCGCATCATCTTTATGATCTATGAATTCACCAAGGAAAAAAGGCACATCATTTTCCCAGGGTATCTTGCGGAAAGTACTTAGGTCTATCCTAGCCTTCGCATCAGGATAACCAGTATGCCAGCCTGTATAAGATGCATTATCATATGCCACATCGCCCGCGTCCCAGCCGAAGACCACATCGCAGAAACCAAAATTGCTGTCCACTATCCCGAGAAACTTCTCCGTGGAGACATATTTGCCGCGAAGGATGCCATCTATATCGGTGATAGCGAGTTTGACTTTGCCCGAAGGGTGGTTCTTTACGTAAGCGAGTATTTCTTTATTGGTCATGATCAGTGCTGGTTAATTTCAAAGCTTTAAATATAATGTATGCGGTCAAAATAATCGCGAAAAACAAACCTGACAAGAGTAAATTATACCAAACCATCGCTACAAACGAAACAACGGCTATGATTAACGCAATGATAGGCGTGGCAGGAAAAAATGGAACCCGGAACGGCCTCGCCAGATCAGGTTCTGTCTTGCGGAGCCTCAGAATTGACACCATAGATATGATATACAGCATCAATGCTCCGAGGACTGAGAATGTAATGATCTCGCCGGTCTTTCCTGCCAGAAGTGCACATATCCCAATGACTGTATTAAATACCAATGCATTGGCAGGTGTCAAAAACCGTGGATTGATCTCACCTAGAAACCGGGGAGCGAATCCTACTCGACCAAACTCAAATGTAGCCCGCCCCGAGGCCAGTATCAATCCATGGAAAGATGCTATCAGGCCGAATATACCTACCCCGATAAGCATCTTATAAAGAACATTATCCGGAGCCACCACATGACCCATCGCCATCGGCAGCGGAGAGTCTGAGGTCACACCCGGAGCTTTATATACTATCGCTTCCCAGCCGTTCACTCCCACTGCCGCGATAAAGGTGAGTATACAAAGCACTATCAAAGTCAATATCGCCCAACCAAAACCTTTGAGGATATCGCGCTGAGGGTTGATGGTCTCTTCCGCGACATTGGCAACGCCCTCTATGCCCAGAAAGAACCAGATAGCAAAAGGCAATGAAGCAAAAGCCCCCGCCCAACCATGCGGGAAACTATTATGAGTGAGATTGGCCGTTTGAAAATGAGGTAGCGTCACCCCCGCAAACAACAACAACTCTCCTACTGCCAAAACTGTAATGAACAACTCAAAGGCTGCAGCTGCTTTGACACCATATATATTGAGAGCCGTAAATAACGCATACACCACGATGGCAGCAGTAGTGATATTGATCTGTGGAAACTCCAGATTCAGATACGTACCGATACCGATAGCGATAGCAGGCGGCGCAAAGACGAACTCAATGATCTGTGAGAGACCGGTGATAAAAGCGACATCCTTACCCAGTGCGCGATATGCATAGTCAAAAGCCCCGCCGGCCTTTGGGATAGCACATGCCAGCTCCGAGTAGGAGAAACTAAAAGCGGTATACATGATGATGCTAAAAAAGGTAGCGATACCCAGACCTAGTGTACCGCCTTGCTCCAGTCCGAGGTTCCAGCCGACATACATGCCCGATATGACATAGCCCACACCCAGTCCCCAAAGCAAGAGCGGAGTAAGTGTTTTACTGAGTTGTTTTTTTTCTTCTATCACTATGGGAAAATAGTAAATAGATATGATATACTCTTTTTACCATTTTAATGCCTCATTTTTATGTCATCATTTTTATACTTATATATATAAATAATCCATTTTTGAAACTATTTGGCTAATTTTGCAAAAAATATTAAGTAATTTATTTAGAAATACTTATAAATATAATTAAATAAATAACTTAATAAATTTTATCTATAATTGAATTTAAAAATATCACTCATATTATCCTCTCCAAAACCAAATCCGAATCCTGCAAGGCGCCTTTTTGGGGTTTCTGTGAACCTGCCCATAGACGCTTCTGTAGATTTTCATGGGATTGAAAAAACAAAAAATGTCATTCCGTAATTCTGCGAAGCTCTGTGGAGGAATCATTTGAAGACAATATCAAAGATTTCTCCGCGAGGCGCTACGAAATGACAGTTTTGTATATAAGTTCCCCTTACTGAAAAGTCTAAACAAATCATATTATAAAAGTTCAGCCCGGCTCAATAAGCCAAAACAAATATAAGCATTATTTTGCTAATATTGCAATATTCGCATTAATACCTATTCGCCATTATGGAAAATAAAATAGTCCTGAGGTTTTAAATATGAGAAAGTGGGTTTTGGATAAATCACTATCTTTGAATTAAACAAACATTGTCTATGTCCATTATTAAAAATCCATTGCTCTATGTAGGGCTTAAAGGAGAAAAACATATTTATTCCTTATTTGGCAGCGGTGCTAACCTGAGTTGTATCCATCCAGACAGTTTAAAGGGATTAGCAGACGCCATGCCGATGAGCAAATCACGGATGGTCTCTACTGCCAGTGTCGGGCACTATATAGAAATCAAGGAATGGGTTTTACTTGAATTTTACTTAAATGATGTCCTGCTAAGTGATGAGTTTCTGGTCGTGCCGGGGCTTAGTGAAGAGGCCATCATCGGTGTAGCCACCATGCAGAAATGGCGTATCAAACTCGACTTTGAGCATGATACTGTCTTTGTCGATCCAAAGGTGGCTAAGATGCAGTTGATATGAGTTGTTGAAGAATTTTCAGATAAATAAGCATTTTTGAATCAAATAAGAAAACTATGACCATTCTCCTCTCTGGCCCCTCAATATTGGCCGACCAAATTCAAAATATTGTACTGATCGTTATCTTTGCTTCTTTAGCAATTTACTTTTACCTGCGTCTAGGCAAAATAGACCAAACAAAAGATACAGCTCCTCAGGAAGAGAAGAGAACCAAGCTCTTCATGTATGGCTTTATTGTGCTTATGGCCTTAAAAATAGTTATGTTATTTTTAGAATAGAACCTATACACCTACCTCCACGCCTCCACCGTATATCCTTTCTTTCTCAGCAGGGCTATCACCCCGCCATCTCCCGGCAGGTGCATCGCCCCCACTCCTATGAAAGTAGACTGCTTATGTATGAATACCGCTATCCTGTCTGCCATATTGATGTTCCGGTCGGTGATCATTGCCTTGTATAGTTTAGGCGGCATCTGCTGGTCATCGCTCATGGCGTAGAGGCTGTCGAGGTTTTGCGCCAGATAGTATTTCATCAGGTCTGCATCAGAACTTTGCGCACCTTTCTTGATATCCTGTATCGATTGGATCAAAAGATCTGCCTGCTCTTTATAATTGAGCGAATGCAGTGCACCGATCTGCTCATCGACGGTCTCTATTCCTATCACTTTCTTTTTATCCTTCTTCGCTTTTTTATAGAAATACATATCCATCTCCTGGTCCATATTGCTGGTATCAGAGCTGGTCATTCCCATGCCGTATTCATCGAGTATGGCTGAGACGATGATAGGCTCCATGGAATTAAATAGCGCCATCCCGAACCCGGAAGTGATCTTCACGATAGAATCCAGAAATTGATAATCGGAATCAGGTATCAGCTTGCTTATCTTATTGCCATCGGTCATGATCATTTTGGTCAGAGTGCCCATGGACATCGCTTTCTCCGGATCGAGCTCCATAGCATAAGCCTTTGACTCCGCGAAAGCTTTATTAGCTTTGTCCCCGAAATTGAAGACCCGTTTATCAGATACGTGCATGGTCCCATATATATATGAAGGCGCTTTGAGGCCATTGCCGGATATACGCCAGCAGAGTGACTGGTACTGTGCAGATGCACTAAAAGAAACAGTCAACGACATCAATAGGCATAAACAGACTAGTAAACTACGTGCAGATATGCTTATTTTTGAAAAAGTAACTGGGACCATTTCCCAAAAATATAAATCCATAGTCGAATATTGATAGCGATCCAAAATAAAATAGTCAGCGAAGACCTGCTTGAAGAAAACTTCGTATGCGATCTGCATGCCTGCAAAGGTGCCTGCTGTGTCGAGGGCGATACAGGTGCGCCGCTTGATGAGACTGAACTGAAGATACTCGACGAAATATACGAGGACGTAAAACCCTTTCTGATGCCGGAAGGCATAGCCGAACTGGAGAAGCGCAAATATATGTGGGAAGAAGAAGACCAGAAATGGAAAACCCCGCTCATTCAGGATGGCCCCTGCGCATGGGTGAACTATGACAATGGGGTAGCAGTATGCGGTATCGAAAAGGCATATCTCGCCGGCAAGGTCGATTTCAGAAAACCTGTGTCTTGTCATTTATATCCGGTGCGCATTACCCAGTATAAGACCTATGAAGCAGTGAACTATGAAAGGTGGAGCATCTGCAAAGCGGCCTGCAAGAATGGCAACAAACTAAAAGTGCCGGTATTCCGTTTTGTAAAAGAAGCACTAATCAGAAAATACGGCGAGGAGTTTTATAATGTGCTGGAAGCATACTACGGACAGATGCGTAAACGATAAGTTACCCCTAAATCCCCTAAAGGGGACTTTAATACAAAATGAATTTGGCTGTTTAAGCCCCCTTCAGGGGGTTTGGGGGTAAAAAAAATAAAAGATGGCTAAAAAGATAAATTTTAATGACTTCTGGCAGGTGTTTCGGATAGTGCAGATCGCGCTCTGGTCATTCGTGTTGTTTGTTGTTTTGTTCTTTGTCGGTGTCAACGCAGGTATGCTCGGAGAGATGCCTGATCTCGAGGCCATACAGAATCCAAACAACGATGTCTCTACGGCTGTTTACTCAGCAGATGGTGAAGTTCTGGGCAGCTACTACAGTGAAAACCGGATCGAGGTCGGATATGATGACCTGTCACCTTATCTGGTACAGGGATTGGTCGCTACCGAGGACAAAAGATTCTACGATCATTCAGGTATAGATATGAAAGGTTTGTTCGGCGCAGTACTCGGTACTCTCTTTACACACCATGATAGAGGCGCATCTACCATTACACAGCAGCTCGCTAAAAATCTTTTCCATCAAAATTTTCATAAAGCAAGCCGCATTCAGCGAACCAAACAAAAACTCAAAGAGTGGGTATTGGCTGCTAAGATCGAGCGCATGTTCTCGAAAGAAGAGATCATCACGTTATATTTCAACACCGTAGAATTTGGGAACCAATCTTATGGCATCAAAACAGCGGCCTTCACTTACTACGGAAAAACACCTAAGGAACTCAAACCTATCGAAGCCGCCTTATTGGTTGGCTTAGTCAATGCCCCCGCTAAACTGAATCCCAAAAAGCACCCCGAAAGAGCTGCAGAAAGAAGAAATGTAGTCCTGAAACGAATGCTTGAAGCGAATGTCATTGATCAACCTGCTTACGATTCCCTTTCACAGAAAAAGGTGAAACTGAATTTTCATAGTCCTGACTATCGGGAAGGCATCGCTACCTATCTGCGCGAGAACCTTCGTCAGGAGCTTAAAGCATGGTGTGAGAAAAATAAGAAACCTGACGGAAGTCCATATGATATCTACCGTGACGGCTTGAATATTTACACCACTATCGATTCACGTATGCAGAGATATGCAGAGGAAGCTATCAAAGACCATCTAAAATATCTGCAGGAAGTTTACTTCAAAGAGTGGCATGGCAAGGAGCCGTGGAAATCAGGTGAGCGTGCCAAACCAGAACTACTGGAGAAAAGCATGGTGCAGAGCCAACACTATCAGGACCTGAAAGCTCTTGGTAAAAACGATGAGGAGATCAGAAAGATATTCAACACAAAATCGGAAATGACCATCTTCTCCTATGATGGCGACAATGGTACATTCAATAAAGATACTTCGATGAGCCCGCTTGACTCACTGAAATATTATTTACAAGTCATTCAATGTGGCTTCCTGGCGGTCGATGTCCATACTGGTGAAATTAAAGCATGGGTAGGTGGTCCCGATATGAAATATTTTCAGCTGGACCACGTCAAAAAATCGACCAAGCGTCAGGTCGGCTCTACAATGAAACCGCTCCAATATGCAGTAGCGATAGAGCGCGGCTGGGACCCATGCCATCTCGTAGAATATATAAAACCAAGTTGCGGTGATAATAACTGGGATCCCGCGGGATCAAAGAAATTTAATGAAGGAGATATGGTGCCGATGCAGCAAGGGCTTTGGTACTCAGACAACAGGATGACGGCAAACCTTATGTGCGAGTTCGGGCCACAGGCCTTAGTAGATATGGCTCACAAGCTGAGAATAGAAAGTCCGCTGGATGCAGTGCCTTCACTTTGTCTGGGTGTATCTGACATTTCACTCTCAGAGATGGTAGGTGCTTATACGATCTTTGCAAATCTGGGTGTATACAGTAAGCCATACTACATCAGTAAAATAACGGATAAGAAAGGGAATGTTCTTGCCACATTCCATGAAGAACATGCCGAAGCGATTAGTCCGAAGGTCGCATACACTGTCACTGAAATGATGAAAGGTGTCATTAACAAAGGTACAGGTGCCAGCCTTCGTCCACATTATGGATTACAAAACCTAACAATAGCGGGAAAAACAGGAACTACGCAAAGCAACGCTGATGCCTGGTTCATGGGTATCACACCCGATATTGTCGCAGGATGCTGGGTGGGATTCGAACAGCCAAGTGTACACTTTTACAGCACAGCTACAGGACAGGGAGCTTCTGCCGCATTGCCTATCGTTGGTAAATTTCTCAGCAAGAGTTATGGCGACTACCGCCTCAAACTTAATCTCACTAATTCATTTCCTGTACCTAACAACGACAGCACATTGAATATAAATTTTGACTGCTCGGTAGTACCAAAAGATACAACAGGTGAATCGCCAGTAGCCTTACCTCCGGTAGAGGACAACTAATATGGAAAATAACAAAACACAAACTGGCCCTGCGATGCCGAGACCGGCAGAAGGCAAGCTATACCTGATACCTTCTTTTCTCGGTGAGGACAATAAGACCATCATACCAGATCAGGTCAAAGAAGTAGTAGGTAGGCTTGATGAGTTTATCGTAGAGAATGCCAAAACTGCCAGGCGCTATCTGCGCGCGATCGGCTTCACAAAAAACTTCGATACCGAGGTAGTGATAAATGAGATCGACAAGCATGGAGAAAACGTAGCACCTAAGTTGCTTGCAAATATCTCCAAAGGAAAGAACATCGGTATCATCAGTGAGGCAGGCAATCCGTGTATAGCCGATCCGGGACATGAGATCGTGCGATATGCGCACTCCAGAAATATTCAGGTGGTGCCACTTGTCGGGCCCAGTTCTATCTTACTTGCTTTGATCGCCTCGGGTATGAACGGACAGCAGTTTACATTTCACGGATATCTGCCGATACAGTCAGCAGATAGAATGAAAAAGATAAGGCAACTGGAAGAAATAGCAAGGCGGCATAATATCACGCAGATATTTATGGAGACACCTTTCCGAAATGACAGCCTACTCAGAGATGCCCTTCAGGTATTGGATAGCGATACGAAACTTTGTGTCGCATGCGATCTTACACTACCCTCCGAATTCATTTCCACTAAAAAAGTTTCTGACTGGAAGAAAACATTGCCTGATCTGCATAAACGGTATTCTATTTTCCTGCTAGGAGGATAAGGAAGAAAAATATTTTAGCTAATATAATATCATTCTTCAATTTCAGTTAGAACTCCATTTGTAAAGTGTAGAATATGATGCCAGCCATAATACCAGGTTTCAACAATGCTTTTCTCTTTAGTAATTTTATTGCTATCATAAGGAATACCCCAAGATTGCCTACACATATCAATTGTCATCCCGATAGATACTTTTTCATCAGCTATCAGGCTTCCGTTAACAGTTCCATATTTGCTAATGCATTCCGCCTTGTATTTTACTCTATCACTTTGCTCTTTTTCATCTTTTTCTTGATCAAGTTGCTTTTGTTTGGCTGCAATCTGGTCTTGTTGAATATTTCGCTGTTGCTCCTCTTCTAAATAAATACTCTCCAATTTAAATGCAGCAGCTATGCTGCTATTATAAGTTCCTTTAGGAGTTATAAACCTTTTTTCTCCTCTATCATTTTGCAAAATAAAATAAAGCGAATAATAGTCATTATACCCATACGCAAATTTATTGTCCTTTTTTATGTGATTGACATCATTGTCGTTAAGTAAAGTAACATCTTTACAAATCCATCTACTACCAATATCTATACCCCGATACAAATCTTTGATACAAGTTAATCTTTGCCCAACATAGAGTTCTTTCATTTTTGTGAAATAGGCTACTAGAACAAAAGGTTTATACGGTTCATGAGAAGGTGGGGTGTATTCATAATACACTGTATTTCCACTGCTATCTTCTTTTAGAATAAACAAAAGATGTTCTATATTACAATAACCTCTTAATTTATTACCATACCGTATGTCAAGTATTGTATAATATTTGTTACTCAGTTTTTTATTTACATCATTGTCCGGATATGGAGGAAAAAATATGTTAAGGCCTATATATTTATTATAGTGCTCTCCTCCCACCATATTAATATCCTCACCTGCTAATTTATAATCATAGTATTGAAAATCGCTAAGACTGTCATAGGGAGGGGGTTTTGCTACAATTTTAGGTTTTACATCTTCTTCTACCTTACCAATGGTTATTTGACTAAAACAAGAAATAGTTGCCTGGATAAGGCAGAATGTTAACAATAGCGGTTTAAATAATGATATCATTTTAACTTTTAATTTTAAAAAAAGAAAGCCCGAATGCATATGCTTATAAAATTCCATATATTTATTCATATAACATAGAAAAAATAATAAGTAATGGAAATAATAAATAACAAAAACAATGATGTGGTCTTTGATTTAGGGAACCGGATACTTGGTTATTTAAATAAATTTGAGGTTTCTGATAGCCTAGGTGAAATCTGGGTTTCCAATAAGCCTTGGACAAGAGAACTTAAAACTAGGCTATATGAGATTTGCACTGAAATGCCATCTTTAAAGCCACCTTTTCAAAATTTGATAGCTACATCTGGAATGGAATCCCCAGTTAATAGCGAGTGGTTATATGATTTTACTTTTTATAGTATGGATGGATCTAATACTACAAATATTATACTAGCCGCTGAAATCGAATGGGGTTTAGACTTTGAAGATGATATACTATTTGACTTCGAAAAGCTGATTCAAGCTCGATCTGACTATAGATTAATGATTTTTCAAGCAGCCAATAATAATGCAATAGCTGAAATTTTTGAGAAGTTAAAAGATAGTGCAAATAGATTTAAGCATTCACAAAATGGCGATAAGTACCTGCTTGCAGGATGGTCACAACAACCAAATGAATGGAAATTCAAAACTTGTTCTTATACCTTAAATAAATAGAAATATTAAAAGGTAACTCTCACGCATATCCTCCTCCTCTCACTTATTCGATACTTTCAAATAATTCTCAACGGCAGCAATGATAGACGGAGCTCCTTCGAGCGGAGCCATCAGATGAAATTTCAGTCCTGCATCCACTACTGCATCAGCAGTGGTCTTACCGTATACGCCGATCTTGGTAATACCTTGTTTGAAGGCCGGATAGCTCTGATATAAAGAATGAACAGCCGACGGACTGAACAGCAGCATCATATCAAACTTACCGAAATCGATCTTTTTGAGATCACTTGGTACAGTCTTATACATCACAGCTTCAGCATAAGGAATGTTCTGCTCGGTCATGAAGGATGTGATCTCATCTTTACTTCTTACTTCAGGTCCTATATATAAGCAGCGGGTAGTTTCTCTGTGTTTCAGGAGTAGCCCTCTGAGTTCTTTATTACTGTTAGTATCGCTGAAGAATACTTTCCTCTTGCGGTACTGGGTATATTTCTGGAGATATAAGGCGATCGCTTCAGAGGTACAGAAGTATTTTGTTTCCTGGCTCATCTTGACACGGAGCTCTTCACAGATACGAAAGAAGTGATCGATAGCATTGCGACTGGTAAAGATGATACCACTATAATCATTGAGTGTGATACGTTGCTTACGAAATTCTTTTCCCGGTACACCTTCTACGGTGACGAACGGGGTAAACTGGAATTTAACTTTGTATTTCGGCTCGAGATCGAAGTATGGTGATTTGATACCTTCGGGTTGTGGCTGAGCCACTAAAATATTTTTCAGCCTTGGTCTGGCTTCGTGAGTGATCAGTTCACTATAGTTCTTTTCGTTCTTGGACTTTAATATATCGGCGAGCCTGACTGGTTTCTTTTTTTCTTCTGCCTTAGGTGGTACGGATGGTACGGGAGCTTGTGGGGCTTTCTTGGCAGTAGGTTGAGGCTTAGGGGAGGACTTCTTAGTAGCAGCGGTTCCTTTGTCACTTTTCAAAATAAAAGCAGTAGCACTCGGTTTAGTTGATTTCTCATCAGCCTTATTGCGACCGGAAGTGCTACTGCTGTTTGACTTTTTTAGCTTGCCCTTGCTTACGCTTTTTTTTTAGGGGCAGCTTTCTTAGCGGCCTTTTTAGGGGCAGCTTTTTTAGCGGCCTTTTTTGGAGCAGCTTTCTTAGCAGCCTTTTTAGGGGCAGCTTTTTTAGCAGCTTTTTTTGGGGCAGCTTTTTTTGCTGGTGACTTTGTTGCCATGTTAAATAACTGTTTTGGTTAACAATTTAATAAATAGAAATACCGGAAGTATTTCCCCGACACAAATGTAGATTAAAAAATGATACATACTGCTGTACATCAATTTATACGATGTGGATAACCCTCTGATAACAACCATTACAACACCGATGCTTAGAATAATTAATGAAATGATAAGAATGAAATTGAAATATTTTTCCGATGAGGCGTACAACATAAAGAGTATTGGAATCATTGAAATACCAATGGTTCTGGTGATAGCAGATAAATTAAAAATGTATTCATCCACTGTTGATGTGATCTCAAAAATATTTCCGATGTATTTCAATGATACATACTTTACTACAGAAAAAAATGTGAATAAAAAGATGAGTATGACTATTGAAAAATTATTTTGCAATACAGAGTGCGGATAGAAATGCAGCATAATAAATCGTGTAAAGAGAGACATTGTAGTGATAAATATAGTGCTCATGAGTACAGATGAAAGTGTGATATCATCCTTAGTTGTTCGTCCTATCTGAGATGCTATATTCGAGTTTGTAAATATTCTGAAGAGATTCTCGAAATCGTTGTGGAACGCCAGTTTCAGGATAGTAAGCACTATCAGCAACTGCAGTAAAACAAAAAATATCCAGGCATCATTTTTACCGTTTCTCTGCTGCTCTATATCATACCATTTTGGTTTTCCTCCGTTAGTGATAGGTGAATTATAAACTGCTGATCGGGCAGATCCATATATCGCTGCTGTATCGATGACGATATCTGCCATACTATCTGAAGATATAGATGCTGAGTCTCTAGGCATAGATCCCAAAGGATCATCCTGAGCACTCAGGTATGATGGCAAAAAGAAAATCAATGCTATAAAAAAAACCTTCACTCAAAAATAATTTACGTACCCGAAATGTATCTTACCCGTCTTGAACGAGATCGGATTTCCTTCCTGTCTTCCTAATGCATATGTCAAAGCAAACAATCCAACCTTGGTCTCAAACGTAGTCCCAGCGCCGAATCCGAAAGGGAAATCAAATTTCTTGTATTCGTAGTAACCTTGCTCCTGCACCAATGCTGAATTGAAGAAGCCGTAAAAGTAAGAGTTTTTTGAGATCAGGAATCTATATTCCAGATCACCTATCAGATAGTATGGGGTATAGATAGATCTGTCATCAAATCCGAGCAACGATCCATTGCCTCCGATCTTATACTTTTCATTTTCGAGAACAGTCTGGCTGAGCAGATATTCTCCTTTGAACATTGTACGGATCGTATTTCGGTTGGTGATCTTCCAGAACTTATCTATCGTCACTGCAAGATGCATTTGAAAAGTCGTCAGCTTGATAGAGTCATACAGGTACCCGAAGGTCGTTCCATCCTGCACATCATATAGCTGAAGGATGGTGTTGTTCTTTTTGATAGTGCGCTCTCCCACTGCCACACTGGCTTGAAATATATAGCCAGACACCGGATTGAACTTGTAGTTTAATTTTTGAAGATAAACCTCCAGTGCAAACTCATTGGTGCTGAGGTCCAGATTTGGAGGTAGTGCCCGATTGATCTTTACGAAGTTTGTATCAGGGTCCAGGATGATACTAAGCTTCTGCCTGTATGAAGCTTTGAGATAGTCACTCCCGACCATTTGATACTGCACTCCATAGTCGCCATCCAGTTCAAGATAGGACGTGTCCTGCTTAAAGAGTTGAAAGTTTACATTCAGTCCTATTGGCAGGCCGACGAGATACGGATAAACCACTTTCACATTCAGCGTTTGAGTTTTGGGTTGTAGTTTCTGCCACTGGAGCAATAACTCCTCTCCTACTCCAAATGGAGAGAATAAATGTATTTTGACATCACCAGTAATGAGCACCTTCTGGCCAGAGCTACCCGGCAAGAGACCGATCAGTATATTAAACTGACTGGCCTTTCTATCTTTTAGAAATACAGTGGTCCGAGCCTTATCACTTTTAAACTGGACCGTATGAGGCCTGATCACTTCAGCAAATTGCAACTCACTAAGACGCTGTGATATTCTGCGGACGGCGGCTTCATTATATACTTTACCGATCTTGATACCGAGATAGTTTCTGAGAAATATAGGCTTCACTTTTGTTTTGCCTTCTATCTGCAACGAATCAAACCGAAAGAGCTCATGCCGTTGTAAATAAAGTTTAGCTGACACCCCTCTGTTATTCACTACAAAACTATCCAGCACCACCTCGGCAAACGGGAAGCCTATATTTTCGCAGGACTGGATCACCTTAGCTTTGAACAGTTGGGTACCGTCAGCAGGGATCACCTTCCCATCATTCAGGTTCTTGAGATTTATATCAGCGAGAAAGTCATTAGGGATATTTCCATTGTAGATCGTTATGGTTTGAAACTTATCTCCTACATATATATATGCAGTAAGCAAATTGCCATTTCTGACGGTGCTATCTACAGAAGCTACCAGATATCCTTCGCTTTGCAGCTTACCATATAGAACATTGACCTCTCTTTTCCATTGAAGTGAATCTTTGAAACTAGTATTGTATGCTAACCGCTTTGCGAAAAAAACAGGGGTTTTGTCATGGCATACAACCTCCAGCCTGAAGGGTCCCTGTGCAAAGGAACCTTTCAGCCAAAGAACAAAAAACAATAACAGCAGCCTTCTCATCTGATATAAAGGTAAAGATAACGCGAAAGATGTATTTAGATTATATAATCATAAGCCTTAGATTATTGTAATAGCCTTATCTTCGTTCCATGGCCGGCATTTACATTCACATCCCTTTCTGCAAGCAGGCTTGCCATTACTGCAATTTCTATTTTTCCGTTTCTACCGCATTGAAGTCCGATCTGGTCAGGGCAATAGTAAAGGAAATCGAACTAAGTAAAGACTATCTGGATGGAGAAGTAATAGAAACCATCTACTTTGGTGGCGGGACACCATCGCTACTGGATGTTGACGAGATCAGATCTATCCTTGAGGCGATCTATCAGTTTCACCCAAAAATAAACCTGCAGGAGCTGACCCTGGAGGCTAATCCAGACGACCTGACCAACGAAAAAATAAGTGAACTTATATCTCTGAGATCACTCGGGCTTGACCGGCTTTCCATCGGTGTACAGTCCTTCTACGATGCCGACCTTATATATATGAACAGGGGCCATTCAGCACAGGAAGCGTCATCAGCTATCAAACGGGCACAGGATGCAGGCTTCGACAATATGACCATAGACCTGATATATGGCACCCCAACCATGTCTGATGAGAATTGGATCAATAATATCCGGACCGCTCACGAGTTGGGCATCCCACATATCTCCTCCTATGCCTTAACCATAGAACCCAAAACATATCTCGACAAATATATCAAAACAGGCAGGGCACTGCCAGTCAACGAAGCTCAAACCGTCAGGCAGTTTGATATTTTGATGTCTATGATGGACGAAAATAATTACGACCAGTACGAGATAAGCAACTTTGCCAGAGAGGGCCACTATGCCATACATAATACAAACTACTGGCTTGGCAAAAAATACCTCGGACTAGGGCCATCGGCACACTCCTACGACAGACAAAGCCGCAGATGGAATATAGCCAATAACCTCAACTATATAAAAAACATCAATGACTCGGTGATACCCGCAGAAATCGAGCACCTGTCGCCATCACAGCAAGCCAATGAATACATCATGACATCTCTGCGTACCATATGGGGCATGAATATTTCTGATTTACGATTGATGATGTATGATTTAAAAAAATCGCTGGATGGGGTAGACCCTTCATTTTATCTATTAGAGGGAAATGTCCTAAAACTCACTCAAAAGGGCAAACATTATGCTGATAGGATAGCATCGGACTTATTTATTGAAGATTAAAAAATACAGTATGTCGTATAGCCATGCCTGCGGGGGATAAACAGCTTATGCACTTTTAACCCAAATATTTTATCTTGGCTTCGTAAACACTATAAATGAACAGAGTATTACTCCTGGTTATTGCTTATCTCATTAGTATATCCGCCTTTTCGCAGGGCACCTATGTGCCTTTGGGAGGCGATACCTACGACTATATAGACCGCCTCGATATCAAATATGGCAAGATACTGCCAATGATACATACCAGTACCAAACCCTATATCAGAAGCGAGGTAGCTCAAATGGCCGAGGCTCTTCATTTCTCTAACCTGAAACAAAACAAGGTCAATGAATTTCAGCTACAATATCTGATGGACGATAGTCCCGAGTGGCTGGATAGTGTCAAGAGTCAAACCAAAAGGCCTCTTTTCAAAAAATTATACCGAGAACCGGCCAGTTTCGCGCACGTTGAATCAAAGAAAAAAGGGCTTTTTGACCTCCGGGTCAATCCCATAATTGATATGCACGTAGGCGGCGAAACCAATGGCAGCAGGTTCATTTTTGACCGGAGTATAGGCGTTGAGTTTCGTGCCAATATTAAAAAAGTATTGAGCTTCTACTCTGCCACTACCGGTGATGCTACACGCCCAATGCAATACGTAGCCAATATGTATACCAATAACCCGAATCAGGACGTATCTGCACCCGCGGGGTCAAATCTGGCTTATGTGCCCGGCGTAGCATATTTCAAGCAGTATTCATCCAGCATTTTTAAGTTTCAGGATGGCACTGATTGGTTTAATGCAGTGGGATACGCCAATGTAAATATTCTAGACTATCTCAATGTCTCCTTCGGTCGTGATAAAAATTTCTGGGGTGATGGTATGCGGTCATTATTCTTATCTGATAATTCTTCACCATATCTCTTCCTAAAAGAAAAGCTGACATTTTGGAGAATTGAGTATACCAGCATGATCACACAATTGACATCTGACTACAGCAGAGGGAATGATGCACTACTCGATAAAAAATATGGTTCATTCCAAAAACTGGATATCAAGATCACCTGGTGGCTGAATATGGGCCTCTTTGAAGGTAATATCTCAAGAAGGGATGGCAACAATTTTGACATATCCTATCTGAACCCGGTCATCTTCTATCGCGCAGTAGACCACGCACTCGGCAATCCCGACAAAGAAACCATCGGTGGTTATTTCAAAGCCAATGCAGCTAACCATTTATCTTTCTATGGTCAGGGTATATTGTCAGAGTTTAATGTCAGCCACCTGATACATCACGATGGATGGCGAGACAATAAATATGGTGTCCAACTCGGTATGAAGTATATAGACATCGCTCCGGGACTCGATGCACAGATAGAGTTCAATGCTGTCAGGCCGTTCACTTATTCTACTTCTACTTTCCCGGAGGAAAATTACACAAACTATAATCAGGCACTCGCGGATCCTCTAGGCAATAACTTTTTTGAGTTTCTCGCCAAGATCAACTATCAGCCCAAACCAAAATGGACGATCAATATGAAGCTGATGATAGCCCGAGTGGGCGATGACACGATAGTGGGTTATCAAAACGGCAATCTCAACCAGCCTATCTACTCTAACTTCGGTGGTGATATATTCCGCACAGACTCTGCATCTCACTACTATGGCAATAAGATCGGACAGGGCGCTGCGTCTATCATTGCCTATCTGGACCTGAGGGTTTCATATCAGGCTTGGCACAATATCTACATCGATGCTGAAATGATCTATCGCGAAAAAACCAGTGCCTACAAAGCCGACATTGGGGGCACCTTGTATCCTTATGCTTCCAGCTCTTTCTATTTTGGCTTAGGTTTGCGAATGAATTTCGCCATGAAGAGTTATATGTTTTAATTAATAATGAATAGTGAATAATTAATAATTTGTATAAAGACGAGGTTTATAATATTCAAGATTCATGGAGAAAAGTGAAAACATAGTCAAGTCTAAATCTTTTGTTTTTGCTATACGAATAGTCAGGTTGTATCAATATCTTGGAGATAAAAAGAAAGAATTTGTATTAAGTAAGCAATGTCTCCGGTCGGGAACATCAATCGGAGCTTTGATACGCGAAGCTGAGTATGCACAATCAAAAGCAGACTTTGTAAATAAGTTGAGCATAGCAATTAAAGAAGTAAATGAAGTTCTATATTGGTTGGAGTTACTTTTCCAGACTGATTATATTGATAAAAAACTCTTCGATTCTTTGAAAGCTGATGCCGAAGAAATATTAAAATTGCTTACTGCAATTATCAATACAACAAAAAGAAATATCAGTACTAAAACTCGTTAGAGGCATTATTCATTATTAACTATTAATTATTCATTCGCATAAGTGCCTGAACTTCGTTACAACCCACTGCTGGACACATGGACGATGGTAGCTACCAATCGTCAGAATCGCCCGCATCTGCCAGCTGACTGGTGTGCCTTCTGCCCGGGTGAAGGCAAATCTGTCCCGGCGCACTATGATGTGCTCGCCTATCCGAATGACTTCCCGACATTGAGCCAAAACCCAGAACCTGTAAAGAAAAGTGCAAGCAAAGTCTTTAAGGCTGCCGAAGCTTATGGCAAATGCGAAGTGATTCTATACTCATCTGAGCACACCAGGAAAATATACGAACTAAGCGATGAGCATGTTCTCAAAATAGTAGAGCTATGGACATCGCGTTTCAAAGAACTAAGCAAAGACAACCGCATCAAATATATTTTTGAGTTTGAGAACAGAGGTGAAGAGGTAGGTGTCACAATGCCTCATCCCCATGGTCAGCTATATGCATACTCATGGATTCCAGAAAAGATCAAAAATGAACTGGCTAATTGCAAAAAATATTTTAAAAAGAATGGATCAAATCTCTTCAAAGATCTAACTGACGCTGAGAAGAAATATAAAAAGCGAATCGTCCTCGAGAATAAATCCTTCATTGCCTACATTCCTTATTTCACCGATTATCCTTTTGGAGTTTTTATTACCAGTAAGAAACTCAAGCTGAATTTTACTGAGTTTACACTGTCAGAAAAAAAAGACCTGGCCGCCATATTGAAAAGCCTCGTCAAAGGTTTTGATAAAGTATACGACCGTCCTTTCCCGTATATCATGTCCATACATCAGAGCCCTGTCAATAGCCCTCAATACAAAGACTGTGCTGACTACTACGCTTTTCATATCGAATTCTATCCACCGCTACGTGCCAAAGACAAGATCAAATGGTATGCAGGCAGCGAGATGGGTGCCGGTGCCGCCGCCAATCCCCTGGATGTAGATGAATGTGCAGCACTCCTCAGACAAAAATTAATATAATATGTCAACCATCGACTACTTTGCTCCGGGGCGCGTCAACCTGATAGGAGAACATATCGACTACAATGGTGGCCTCGTGATGCCGATAGCACTCAATATGGGTATCAAGGCCCGATATAAAAAGAACGACAACAATACTATCTCTTTCGCTTCATCCACACACAAGGACCTTGTAGAATTCGCCGTGGAGGATATACCAACTAAATACGAATCAACCAGCAATTGGTGTAATTACCCTATAGGAGTCCTCTCCACCCTTCACAAACAAGGATTGCCGATAAATGGATTTGACCTGCACTTCGATAGCAACCTGCCTGAAGGTTCCGGCCTGTCTTCATCAGCTGCGATCGAGGTAGTCACTGCATATATATTAATGCATCAGGCTGGACGAGAAATAAACCCACCCGACCTCGCAGTTCTTTGCCAGAAAGTAGAGAACAACTTCATCGGTGTCAAATGCGGCATCATGGACCAGTTCGCGGTAGCTAATGGCAAAAAAGACCATGCGATCCTGCTCAACTGCAATACTCTGGACTGTGAGCAAATTCCTTTTGACCTTGATACTTATTCCCTGCTCGTCATCAATAGCAAGAAACCTCGCTCACTCATCAAATCTGCCTACAACGAGCGTAAAGCTGAAAGCGAAGCAGCCCTAAAGATTCTCATCGATGCCGGCAAGCTCCGTGATGGTCAATATCTGGTAGATGCCGAAATCGAAGACCTTGGTGTCATCGCTGATGCTATAGTCAGAAAGCGCACTCGCCACGTGGTATCAGAGAATATCCGTGTCAAACATGCCACTCGCGCTCTCAAAATGGGCGATCTCTATACTTTTGGCCGGCTGATGAATGCCTCGCATCAATCTCTAAAGGACGACTATGAGGTCAGCGGCATCGAATTGGACACACTCGTTGAGACTGCTCAGAATATTGACGGATGTATCGGTGCACGTATGACCGGTGCGGGTTTCGGCGGTTGTGCGATTGCACTTGTCAAAAATACAGGCATCTCAAATTTCTCAAAAACATTAGCGGATCGCTATCATGCTGTCACAAAGCTCCACTGCGAAATATATGAATGCAAGGCCGAAGATGGTGTGAGGTTGTTGGATTAAGTATACTGTAACAGAAAGCGCAGGTAGAGTACATGCTTTCCTTGCGGATTGATAGAATGGTCGAGCACGATACTTCCAAGTTTAGGATTTTTCAGCTCAAGATCTTTGATACCCTTCGGGTCCTCCTGATTGACTGTATATTGGTATGACCAGCCCTCAGAAGGTTTGAAATACTCTTTCAACTTTGCCTCCATCTCTGTGTATTTCTCATTTATCACAGGGTTAGCTGCCTCGGTTTCTTCCAGCACAGATACGAAATCCAACTGCGAGCTCTGGAATGGGAAACTATACAACATGTTATATTTCTCACCGGGTATCTTGACTGATGTGGTATAAGTGTATTTGTAATTCCAGAAATTAGATCTGGGTGCTGCTTCTTTTTTGATGTCTTTAAACATTTCCTCCTCGCCTGATGCGATCACATTCATTATAGCATTATAGAGAGGATCTGTAGATGACCTGTCATAGGATGCAGATGACCTGCCAAAAGTAGCCGGGGCCGGCAGCGATGTGACATTTTTGTTTGAGGGTTTGGCACTCACTACTTTCATATTCGGTGTTGCTTCCTTGGCAGATGGTAGCGGGGTCGGAGCTGTAGATGCCAGCATCACCGGTGGCGCTTCATGGCTGCCGTCTATACGATATGCGCCCACCATTCCTACATTTTGTGTGAACTTGATATAGGCTATCTTTTTCTTTGCTGAATTTTTAAAATATACATTGATCGTGATGCCGTCTTTCTTAAACTTCATCTTATCATCCTCTGATGATGAGCCTTTGCTTTCACCAAATTTTTGTGAGAGTGCAGCGGCATCGTCATTGAAGGAGATAAAAAATGGCAGTTCAGCTTCGAATTGCTTATATTTTGTTTCATTGATCTCATAGCCCGCTGCCGTAACTGTGACGGCTGTTACGACACTTGATTCATCATGACTGGCTGTGAGTTTGATGCCGAGTACAGGATTCTTGAGTGCCTTATCCAGCAGATATTCCGTTTTGAACTGTGAGAACGCTTCACTGCCTTTATCCTCACCTAATATCTCCAATAATTTATTGCCTGAATACGCCCCCGCTGAAACATTCAGTGAAGTCAGACATGCGACCAAAAAAACTAAAGCTATACGGAACATAATTTATATACTTTACTGTTTTTAGGTTCCAGTTTTGCAAATAAAAAAACCTTGAGCAATAATACAATACTAATATAAACGATGAAGTAGTATTTGTCAATATGCCAACATGCCATTCAATCTTATTGGACAGCAGGAAACATACCTATACTACTGACAATCAATCAAATGAAAGTTATTTATATTTGAAAGATCGGCCCGGATAGTAGGCCATAGGGCCCAATTCCTCCTCTATTCGGAGAAGTTGGTTGTATTTAGCTATCCTGTCCGTACGTGAAGCCGAACCGGTTTTGATCTGGCCACAGTTTAATGCGACTGCCAGATCAGCTATCGTAGTATCTTCAGTTTCTCCTGAGCGGTGGCTCATGATAGAACTATATGAATTGTTTTTGGCCAGATTGACAGTATTGATAGTTTCGGTGAGAGTGCCTATTTGATTTACTTTGATCAGTATTGAATTTGCCACACCGCCTTCGATACCTTTCCTCAGGCGGGTCACATTGGTCACAAAATTATCATCACCTACGAGCTGTATTTTTGAGCCGAGCTTGTCTGTCAGTTTTTTCCATCCGTCCCAGTCGTCTTCTGCCATGCCGTCTTCTATAGATATGATGGGGTATTTCTTGACCCAGCTGGCCCAGTAGCTGACCAGCTCGTCTGAGCTAAATTTCTTGCCGCTTGATTTATGAAAATTATAGACTTTGGCTTTTTCGTCATAGAACTCACTCGCAGCAGCATCCATAGCGATATAAATATCTTTGCCGGGTTTATATCCTGCTGCTTCTATCGCAGTGAGCACTGTTTCGATAGCTTCTTCATTGCTGGCTATATTTGGTGCAAAGCCGCCTTCATCACCGACATTGGTGGAGTATCCTTTCTTTTTCAAAACAGCCTTCAACTGATGAAACACATTGGTACCCATCTGCAGGGCCTGACTGAATGTATCAGCTCCCGTAGGCACGATCATAAATTCCTGAAAGTCGATCTTATTGTCTGCATGCGCACCGCCATTGAGAATATTCATCAGCGGTATCGGCAGAGTATTGGCATTGACACCACCCACATAGCGATAGAGGCTCAGGCCTGACTCCTGCGCAGCAGCCTTTGCCACTGCGAGAGATACTGCGAGTATGGCATTGGCACCGAGCTTAGCCTTATTAGGAGTGCCATCCAGCCTGATCATCACCTCATCTATCAGGTTTTGCTCGTCTACCAGCAGGCCTGTTATTTCTTTTGCGATTATATTATTGACATTATTGACGGCCTTTGACACACCTTTTCCTGACCATTCATTCTTTTTATTATCACGCAGCTCCACTGCTTCATGCTTGCCGGTAGATGCGCCTGATGGCACCGCAGCCCTGCCCAACTCACCCTCGGTAGTGATCACATCGACCTCTACGGTTGGATTGCCTCTGGAATCTAATATCTGACGTGCGTGGACTGCTGCTATCTGACTCATTCTGATGGAAATATTTGATGGTTAGTAATAAATGCGTGGCAAAGGTAGATATAAGCCTTGTCTTTTCATAGATGATAATAAGCAGCTCGGTCTGTTGGTGTGTTTAGACCTAATCAGGCAGCCATTTCCGGAGAAAGACGGTTTTTGTTAAAATTTCAATTATGTATTATTGAAAATCCATATTTCACAGTATAGGTGCCACTAGTGGCAAAATATCAAAACTCAAAATATCAACCAATTGCACATATAAGGATTTATTATTTTTAATAATTAATATGCATAATTGCATTTCATTTCGCTTTATTAAATTAATCAATACAAATATAGCAACTATTTGTTAGATTCAAAAATCTATTTCCGTGCTACTGTTTTTTCATTTTCCATCATCAGCTGCCCGCGGACCAGTTTATAGCTTTGCCATTGATCAGACCTGGCATTGGTAGTATCATTAGTCTCATAGTATGGATACCGGCGTATCAGATGATTGTCATACACAAAAAAAGTATCAGAGCCATGATAATGGCCCGGGGAGGAAACAACGCCATGTTCCTGCATATATATCGCCCGATAGGCCCCATCCGGCTTCTGCGTATATATGCGAAGCCGCCATCTATTTTTGTCTCCTGTCTGATCTTCATAAAAAAGGATCTCAGGCCGTCCGTCATGATTGAGATCGGCCAGTGACAGGCCTTTGACAGGGCCGAAACGGTTATCTTTAATAATAGTATCCTGCTTCGCATTCGTCCTTCTTATCACGATGACTTTTCCCTCCCATTTCTTTGGATCAGAGTTGCTCGGTTTATCATATGCCAGCACATCATATACGGTACTATCATTTTGCACCAATGTCTTTTGGTATTCATATGAGAGGTCCATATTGGCCTGCATGGCAGTATCTGCAGCTATATTTGTGGTATCAAGCTCTCCGAAAGTATCTTGCGGGACTTTGCCCGGATTGGAGCATGCCGAAAACAGGCAAACAAAAACTATAAGGATAAGCAGTGAGATGCGGTTTAGGAGGGCAATCATTTTTTTGATTTGAGACGCAAATATAGTGGCATTGAGCAATGTGATATACAAAATAAAAAGCCCCCCGATTTTATCGGAGGGCTTTAATAGCTTATTTAGATCTGTGAAATTACTTAGTCGCAGTTTGTGTAGCTATCCTGGATTTGGCAGCTGTATTTGACTTAACTCCGGCGCGGCCTGGGTTTATCCAACCGATACGTGCTTCGTTGCCTTTACCATAAAACTCAGGATGCAGGTATTTGCCTTTTTCAGCACCTGTTTTTTCTACTTCCGGTACTACCCTTCTGTTTTGTGCCCAAACGTCATTTCTGACACCTGTCACCTGCCAGCTTACTTTTACATTAGGTTTGTCAGTTTTTACGACAAACTGATTATTGCTGATTTCTTTACCTATGATAGCCTGAGCAAAAGTACCTATGACAGTAAGCTGATATTTGAAGTCGATGTTTTCTGCCTCAAAGTATCCCGGCAGAGAAACTACTGCCTCACCATTGGCATCAGTAGTGATATTGCCGTTATAGATATTCATCATGTCCGGGCTCTCTACGAATGAGTGGAAGAGGAATTTATTAGCCGGGTCTTGTGGGTGGTCTATTTTGAATGTACCACCTGACTTAGCCATATTGCCTACTACCTCGACATCACCAAAGAACAGACCTGCCATACTGTTACCTCCACTTGAATAGCTGGTAGTCTGAGTACAAGTAGCACAAGTAGCCTCAGCCAGGAGCGCTATGTTGCTCGGGCCCGGGCTAAATGCTGTACCAAGACTGGTATCGGAAACGGCAAAGACACCGATATTGGCGCCCGCACTCATATCGGCTACACCGTATACTCCTATATTTTCTGAATTTATATCATTGGCGCCCGTTCCTGATCCGAAAACACCTTCATTGAGTGAGCTCGCAATACCTGCTATCGCATCAGCCTCTATACCTCTGTTTACCTGTGCTGAGCTGTCAGCTACACCGAATAAACCAAGGTTAGCTCCATTTGATCCATTCTGAGCACTGCCTCTGGCACCTGCGTTTAGCAATGTACTGCCACCTGCGGAGGAAAGATAACCACCATAGTTAGGGCCGGCACCTACACCATAAGCAAATCCATCTACACCTATATTAAAGGCGCTGCTACCTGTAGCCAAGAAATCGCCACCATCATTTTCGCCGGTTGTAGTTCCACTGGAAATACCTCCCACGCCTGTATTCAAAGCTCCTTTTCCTACTATCAGGCCATTAAAAGCAGCGTAAGCCGCAGTAGCGCTCGTAGGGCCTGTCACTGAGTCAAAAATACCGTTTTGCAGTGTAGTCGAAAGAGCTGTCCTTACATATAGTTTGCCTTCTGCCGATACAGTACCTATACCCACAGTAGTACCATTGTCAAATACCTCTGAATTGCCTACTTTAGTAGTATTGGTAAACTTAGCGATATAGTTGATCGTACCGCTTACAGTATCTGTGCTGCCGGGGCCTGTAGGACCTGTCACTCCTGCACCTGTAGGGCCTGTAGCTCCGATAGTACCGTTTGTTCCATTAGCACCAGTAGGGCCTGTAGGGCCTGTCACACCTGTATGACCTGTTGCACCCGCTGCGCCTACCGCACCTGCTGCGCCAGTAGCACCTGCGACTCCTGCTGCGCCAGCACTACCAGTAGGACCGGTAGCACCAACTGCACCATTTGTCCCATTTGTTCCGTTAGTTCCGGCTGTACCGGTAGGACCTGTGGCACCTGCCGCTCCGTTAGTACCATTGGCACCTGTAGGGCCTGTAGCACCTGTAGATCCACCGCCAGAGCCGGTAGCACCAGTAGGGCCAGTAGGGCCAGTAGGGCCACCACCTGTACCTGTAGCACCGGTAGCTCCTGTCGAGCCATTTGTTCCGTTTGTACCGGTAGGGCCGGTAGGGCCGGTAGAACCAGTGCTGCCATTAGCTCCGTTTGTTCCATTTGTTCCGTTAGCACCATTGGTACCATTAGCACCTGTTGGGCCAGTTGATCCAACAGATCCATTTGCTCCAGTTGCGCCATTAGTACCGTTTGTTCCGTTAGTACCATTACTTCCGTTTGCACCGGCAGGGCCAGTAGGGCCTGTAGCTCCGGCGCCGGAACCTGAGGTCGCTGCATAGAGTGCATATGGCACAGCATTGAGCTGTGATGTTCCCATGCTCACATAGTTAGTACCACCTGTCGGGTCTAGTTCTACTTCGAGATATTTTGCATTAGTTCCCCAGACGATACTGGTGAAAGTATTGCTGCCTACCTGCACACCTGTACCCACAGCTGTGGTGAAAAGTCCAAATTGGTTGGTAGTAAGGCCTGAATGGGTCTCCTGATACACTGTCGTTCCTGTAGGAGACACGTCATGTATAGTGAACCTCACACTTACCGCTTGATTTGCCAATACAGTACCGCTAGCATTTCTGGCCACTGCCTGATAGTTGACCTGCTGTGGTACCTGTGCCGTCAGGCCCAGTGCCATCAGAATGCTGAGGGCTAGTAGGATTTGTTTAATTGTTTTCATGAACTTGTTTTAGTAAGAAAAAATTGTATTTGTTTATATTAATTAAAAATATCATTGGAAAATTACAGCAATCCTGTTGAGTGGAATATTAATTAATTCCATCGCAATTGCCTTTCGTATAAATTATTTACTTGGTAACTAATGTGATCTTCTTACTCATCACTTTCTCCTGTCCTGATGATGCAGTGAACTTCACTGTCAGGATATAGTTGCCCGAAGCATAAGATGAACAATCAAAACTGTGAACGAGCTTGCCTGAATCATATGTTTCAGAAAGAGTGTAGTCCATTCTTTGTCCGGCGATATTATACATACTGACCTCTACTTTGCCCGGCTCAGCAAATTCATAGCCATAGTATTCTATAGTTTGGGCAGGAATAGGGTAGACGCTGAAAGAGCCATCTGCACCCTTCTCAATATCAAGGAGGCCGTTTACAATATCATTAGGCTGTTGGAAACCCTGGGTCAGGATATAGCGGCCTGTGCTGTCTTTGAATGTCTGTACCGCCGCGAGCTCGCCTACAGTATAGGAGAGGCTGGTACCGCTCACAGAAGAGTACCCTCCTGCTGAGGCAATGACGGTAGGAGATAAGCTCTGCGAATGAGCAGAGATGATGAATGCCGAAGCAAGAATGCAGAGTAAGTGTTTTTTCATACTTTCCTTTTACTGGGTTTATATTGTTTTAAAGATACTAAGTATCATGAATTGAACAAATATAATCGCTTATTTTATTTAAGTCCTATAAATTGATTTACTGATGCAATATTGTATTTAAATATCATCATTCTCAAACCATTTATTAGCTCCAAATCGGAAAGCCAAATAGTCATTTTCCCTTATATACTATTGAATATCTTATTCTTAATATAAAATCCGGGTCTTGATCGTGCCTTTGACATTTTTCAGCAAAACAAAGGCCTCATTTGACAAACGTGTATCGACATCGAGCACCACATAGCCGATCTTATCATTGGTTTTGAGGTATTGGCCCAGGATATTGATACCGTGAGAAGATAATTTTGAGTTGATCTCGCCCAGTACGCCGGGGATATTTCACCTGTGGTCGGTGTTGTCACCGATCCACTAAAATAGATAGAAATTCCCATGATTCTCTCACTTTTAAACTATTGGGATGCCCGAAAAACCACGGGAAGTTTAGCGCACTATGAGCGGTATGGTGACAACACCAACCGCAGTGGGAAATGTCTCAAAGGCACGAGCCAGAAGCTCGCGCCAGCTGTTTTACTATAGTCTTTGTCGTCACCGATCCACAAAAATAGATAGAAAAATTTTGCAATTCCTTTCGTAGATGATAATTTGAGATAGTATCCCCTACTACAGATAAATTTATGCTATCACAATCTGCTAAAGCTTTTTTCTTCTAAAAGTTTGCCGTATATTTGCATTATATACCTTAAGTAACTATTTAAGATAAATAAAATATCAATTATGCATATTTTATTTTAAAATGATAAAATCGTCTATGTGCAATAGATTGATTTGAAAATTCTTGACTTTTTTCAAAAAAGGGGGGTTAAGGTGGTAAAAAAGAAAAAATTATAATACATAAGTGAAAAAAGTACGGCATGAAAATTCCACCCCCCTTACCCCCGCCAGCGGGGGACATAAAGCAGCATGCGTGCGTAAGGGATAGAAGCGGATAGCCCGGAGTGAAGCGCCTCGCGAAACGAGGACTAGGAGCGGATAGCCCGCCCGAAGGGTAGGCCAATAAATTTAGTATAGGATCCGAGTCTTGATCGTCCCCTTTACATTTTTCAGCAAAACAAAGGCCTCATTTGACAAACGTGTATCGACATCGAGCACCACATAGCCGATCTTGTCGTTGGTTTTGAGGTATTGGCCCAGGATATTGATGCCGTGAGACGATAATTTTGAGTTGATCTCGCCCAGTACGCCGGGTATATTATTATGAATGTGCAGTATTCTATGTGTACGAGCCTGGAGGGGCAGATTGAGTGCAGGGACAGTATGTGAGCCATTCGTAGAGCCTTTCTCCAGCAGGTTCAGAAGCTTGGATGTCACATCCAGTCCTATATTGAGTTGTGCCTCTTCGGTAGAGCCGCCGATATGCGGAGTGAGAATAACGTTGGGCAGGTTTTGGAGCACAGAATGGAACTTTTCGCCGTTCTTTTCGGGTTCTACAGGAAATACATCTATGGCCGCACCGCTTATCGTACCACTCTTGAGTGATGCCTTCAAGGCATCCAGATCGACCACATCACCGCGACTATAGTTGATGAGAATTGTGCCCTTTTTGACATGTGCCAGTGTCTGCTCGTTGATGAGGTTATGAGTACTATGATCGCTGGGTACATGCAGGGTGATTATATCCGCTTTGCGAAACAATTCTTTCAGAGACCTCACTTGTTTGGCATTGCCGTGGGGAAGTTTTGGCTCGAGGTCATAATATATCACATCCATACCCAGTGCCTCAGAGAGGACAGATACCTGAGAACCTATATTGCCATATCCGACTATCGCCATTGTTTTACCTCGCATCTCAAAGCTGCCTTTTGCTTCTTTCTGCCAGATGCCTTCATGTGCCGCTTTGTTTTTGTCAGGTATGCGGCGGATCAGCATGATAGAAGATCCAATAACGAGTTCGGCTACTGAACGTGTATTAGAAAAAGGTGCATTGAATACCGTAATGCCTTTTTGTTCGGCCGCATCTATATCCACCTGATTGATGCCGATACAATAGCAGCCTATGGCCAAAAGTTTGTCAGCCTTGGCGAGTACCTTAGCTGTGACCTGAGTCTTGGAGCGTATACCCAGCAGGTGCACACCTTTGATCTCATTGGCGAGTTCTTTTTCACCTATTGCGCCACTGAGCTTTTTGATATTGGTGTAACCTGCGTCCTTCATCTCCTCGACAGCCGCATCGCTGATATTTTCGAGCAGAAGTATCTTGATCTTGTCTTTGGGGTATGAAGTGGTCTTTGTTTTTTGAGTCATCTATCTATTGAAAAGTTGAAATTTAAAAATTAAAATTTGATGAGTTTTTCTTTTGTCTTCAAAAACTCATCCCATATTTCTTTTACTATATCAGCAGCGGGTTTTATATCTCTGACCATAGCGGCTATCTGGCCTATCTCCAGTTCGCCTTCGGTCATATCGCCTTCGAACATTCCTTTCTTGGAACGTGCACGTCCTAGTATATGCATCAGTTCGCTGGCGTCAGCGCCTCTGTCTTCTGCCAGTTGTATCTGTTTATAAAATTCATTTTTTATCAGCCTGACCGGTACTACTTTTTTCATTGACAGTAGCGTATCGCCTTCTTTGAGACTACTCACTTTAGTTTTGTAGTCAGGATGTGCTGATGATTCATCGCTGCATACGAACCTCGTACCTATCTGCACCCCATCTGCACCTAGTGCCATCATCGCTAGCATGGCCCTGCCGGATGCTATACCTCCTGCTGCTATGAGTGGTATACTTATAGTATCTCTCACCGCAGGAATAAGACATAGCGTAGTAGTCTCTTCACGGCCATTGTGTCCGCCGGCTTCGAAGCCTTCAGCTACTACTGCATCCACACCAGCATCTTCGCATTTTTTTGCGAGCAAGGAGCTGGCAGTGACATGCACTACTTTGATGCCATGACTTTGCAATTCTTTGGTCCATGTCTTTGGTGAGCCGGCCGATGAGAAAACTATCTTCACGCCCTCATCTATGATGATCTGAATGTGCTTGTCAATATCGGGATATAGCAGCGGCAGATTGACACCAAAGGGCTTATCGGTTGCTGCTCTGCATTTACGGACATGCTCACGTAGGATGTCAGGATACATAGAGCCGGAGCCTATCAGCCCGAGTCCTCCTGCATTACTCACGGCAGAAGCGAGTCGCCAACCGCTGCACCATATCATCCCCGCCTGTATGATGGGATATTCTATTCCAAAAAGTTTAGTGATCCTGTTTTCCATTACTACGTTTCTATTCGTGTCCCTCGCCGCGCAGATCTATCTCTGTATTGTCGCCTATATTAAGGCTTTGGCTGTTTCCTTTGATAGTAGTATCACTCCCTATGAGAGAGTTGTGCAGGGTCACATTTTCCAATTTTGAGAAGCTGCCTATCACAGAGTTTTTGATGAGTGAATTACTAACCTCAGAATTTTCTCCTATCGTGACATAAGGCCCGATCACAGAATTTTTGATCTTGGCCCCATTTGATATGTGATATGGTGAAATAAATATCGAATTGGTTTTGACACAATGGTCACAGCTCCTGTCGCCGTTCTTTTTGAGCAGGATACCATTTGTCTCCAGCAGGATGTCTTTCTTGCCTACATCAAACCAGTGCTCGACTTTATAGCTTTTGAACTTCACTCCCTCCGTGATCATCTTCTGAAGGCTATTTGTCAGGTAAAATTCATTATTGTCACGTTCGTTATTCTGAATGTTTGACTCCAGCGCATCAAACAGTTTATATGTATCGCGTATGAAGTAAAAACCAACGAGCGCCATATTTGATTTTGGTATCTGCGGTTTCTCAATGAGGGTCTTGATAAATCCATCCTCGCCCAGCTCAGCTACACCAAATGCACGCGGGTCCTCGACTTTCTTGATGCAGAGCGTTGAGTATTCTCCTGAAATAATTGTTTTTATATCTGCATCCAGGATCGTATCGCCGAGCTGTATGATGAGTGGTTTATCAAGGTCGATTTCATCCTTTGCTACCCAGATGGCATGGCCGAGTCCGCTACGCTCATCCTGAGTCACAAATCGTGCATTCAGGTGAGAGTAATTCAGCTCCACATATTCTTTTATCTTCTCACCCAGATATCCTATTACAAACACAAAATCCGTAACCCCGCTTTCGAGCAGGCTCTCTATGATATAGGCCAGAATAGGTTTGCCGGCTACAGAAATGAGCACTTTAGGCTGAGTATATGTCAATGGCCTGAGTCGTGTACCTGCACCTGCCACCGGGATGATCGCTTGCATATATATAAACAGATTTATGGCGAAATTAAGATTTTATACCGAAGCTATGGGTGAAAATAAGCTCAACCAGTGTTGCCCCACATCACAATTTCTCCAGCACGATATTTACCTTGTTGAAATCTGCTGAAGCATTGATAACCTTTCTGAAGTTTTCGAACTCTGACTTTGGAAGCTGAACGGCATAATAATACTCCCTGATACTAATTGTCAAAACATTATCCGCCAGAGTATAGTCAGAAATAAAACCATATGAATCCTTGCCGCCAAAGTCAAAGTGAATATTCATTTTGATCGCATCCTGACCGGAGAGTTTATACCCTGCCGGTATTTGCAATTTGATCGTGCGGTTCAGGTTATGGGCTATAAATACGTCGATCGGTGTTTTTCTTTCTTTCTCCTGATATAACTCTGTCTGGGGGCCAATCAGGTCACCGATCATAAAGATCACGTCCTTGCCTGTTTTCTCTATCAGCGATGAGCCAATGACCTCTCCGGTAGTGACCAGTGGTTTTTCTGATTCCAGAAAGTCAGTATTCTCTATATGAGCACTGACCACTCTCGCATCAGACATAGAGAATTTCATTGTCTCCTCCAAGGCCTTCTTCTTTTCGTCTTTCTGTACATAGTTAAAAACCAGTCTGTACGGCGCTGCCATCTGACCGAGAAATGACCGGGTGAACTTCACATCGATAGAGTCCATATTCGTTGTGAAATGACAGTCAGCAGTGATGGTCTCACCATTGGTAGAGGGGTCTTGAGCTGGAATTTTCCTGATGCTATATGTGGCACTTTTGAATTTGCCTACAGCTACTTCTTCCATAAAGAGTCCGCTATTGAGCGTATAGGTCGCAGGGATCAACGGATAGCGATATGTAATATCAGTCGGATCGATATACTGGCCAAGGTCGGGGAAATAAAACAAGGTCTCTGCCAGATAATTCCATGATTCAAAATCGGGATCAAATATCACCTTGTTTCTGTCTGTCGTATATACTACCTGACAGCTTACGCCATTAGCCACAAAAAAATTTATGAATAACTTTAAGATGCCATTATTATCAGCCAGTTTGTTTTGCAGTATCTTAGAAATGTCCTCCAGGTCTGCCGTTCTTGTTTTCTCCATTTGTATGGTGGTCTTGATATAGTTTTCTATATGCTTGACCTTTTCTTTGGTATCCATCTTTGATAATCCTAATTGCTCGGATATCTTTTCGATCTTCTTTTCGGCCTTGGCATCAATATCAAACAGCACTGGATAGGTCCGCTGCACAGCAGTATTATATGACAGGATACGGCTACTGCCTGTTACTGAGTTATATGCCAGCTGTGCCTCCTCTCTCATCAGATTTGCTGTGTATGTACTATATTTCTCTTCTTCCAGACCGGGTACATTCCGCGAGGTGAGAAGAGAATAACGTTTTTCATCGATCACTGTATCTATGACCTCAGATTTGCCATTATATGTTTTATACTCAAATTTCAGGTTCTCGGGAGTGATGATCTCCAACTGATGCAGCTGCACCGGGTCAGTGCCTTGCACCGTATTACGCAAAGTAAAATCAGCTTCTTCCTTTACCTTGTAGAAATATTCCAGTCTGCTTCCTTTCTCTAAGCCCTCAAATGCAAATATCTTATATGCCCCTTCGCCTTCTTTATTGGAGAGTTCTTTGATCTTATCTTTATCCAGGTCTGTGATCTTACCGCCCGGAGCTATGGTGCGCGCTTGTATCTCTACGATCTCTATGACCCCCGAGAGCGGTATGTAAAGCCTGTTATATGCCTCGATAGCTCTTGTATCATTGATCTGGATGACCTTGTGATGTGTCTCCTCAAGGAACAGGTTGTCTTTCTCTTTGACCTTTTCATAGTAGTAATTATAGATCCTTATATCCTCCAGCACTACTGCTGATGCGTCAGCAAATTGTTTATCGACATCGATCTTCTCAGGTGTAGTTGTCCATTTATAACTTTCGGCTTTGATGACCTGAGCCTGTATCTGTGAGAGCCCCATTAGAAAAAGAAATACAAACAAAAATTTCTTATTGCTCATCATAGTGTTTTATTTTTTCTTGAAAACTATATTTTCTTTATACGCATTGTCCATAGCGTCTACCATTTTGTTCCGCTCTGGAATTTCGTTAAGAGACAATATTAAAAAATCAACTCCGATCTCAGTGGTTTGAACGATCTGTTTGGCATCTGCATGATAAGAAACCGAAAAGTTCATTTTACCCCCTTTGAAAGATGCTTCATCGGGCTTGTAATCGAGTTCATATCCTTCAGGAATATGGATGATAGTAACTGTCTGCTGGATGCCTTTATGCTGTTCTTCAAAAGGAAGTTTCCGGTCCGACATATCTATTTTCTCATTTTGTCCCTGTTTCTCCAGACTGGGATTGAGATATATTTTCTCGCCGATATTCTTGATGTAATCCGGCAACTCGTAATTTGCATTTAATTTCATCACACTATCCTGACCGTTGAACCCTTCAAAGTTGACGCCTGATATTTTGCATTTATTATTGCCAAACTTGAGATAGTCCTCAAATTTTTCGTCGCGTTTTTCCGGTTGGGTATAATGATAAGAATAGGCCTGAGATATTCGATAGTAGCCGGTCAGAGACTCAGATATATTACCACTGATCGTGCTTTTATCTTTGAAACTGATCACTATCGTATCCGTCTGCACTGATTTCTCTTTCGGCATCACCGGCATCTGATACACTTCACACTGCCCATCAGCCTTGAGTATGAATCCTTCTTTGCCCTGTATGAAGCCCGTCACAAAACCCAGTGGAGTATATTTGCCGGTGCCATCGAGCACATATCTCTTTCCCGCGGCATCTGCCACACATATCATATGGTCATCTATGTTGGCGCTGGCAATCTCCGAGTATTTATACGGCAGCCTTCGTGAACCGATCCAGGTGTGATAAGCCTTGATACCTGCGAGGCGAAGCATTTTGACGAGTATGCTGCTCATATCCTTGCAGTCACCATAGCGCTTTTGGCAAATGTCCTTTGCCTCACGTGGTATAAAACCATTCATCCCATCCTCAAAAGCTACATAAGTAATATTGTCCTCGACCCAGTAGTAGATACTCTTTATTTTTTCTTCATCAGTTTTGGCATTTTTGATCACCGACCTGACAGTGGTTGCGAGTAGTGAATCATCATCTTTATTTATATTTTTCACAAAGGTGCTGTACCACTCACACATGCTCTGCAGGTCAGGGATCACTTTCTGCACAGTGCCATCTTTCTCATACTCGCTTACCGTAAGGAGAATATGCGGGGCATAATAAGCAAAACCGGGTGCGTCATTTTCATGCTTAATATCCATTACATTTTTTGCACGCCAGTGATAGGTGATCGTCTTCCCCTTCCCTTCTTTAGAAAAAACTACCGACCCGGAGTCATTATTGAAAACCTTATAGTTCAGTTTGACTGATGAAGGGCATGTCACGCTATATTCCGCATTCATAATAGGCATATAGGAAACAAAATAAAACGGCACGATGAAATGTGGGTCTTTCAGCGTCTCAGTGTAGCTCAAATATCCTATCGCACCCGGCGTGACTGCAGGAAATGTAAAATTCACTTCCTTCAGGTCATCGTAAAATACATTCGCATCCACATTGTCCTGTGTGGTGAAGTTGTCGACCTTGATCACTTTATATTTGCCATCGATATTTGCCATTACCGAAGCATCTACATCCGTTACATCAGCAAAAAAAGAGTGATAAAGAGAATACTTCCTGTATAGTTCAGCCCTTTCTGTTACAAAATATATTCTCTCCTCTACCCTGCTGCTGAGTTTTAGTTCACCATTGATAATATCAATAGTAAGGTGCTCGCTTTTATTGAGAAATATCGCATCCGCATCCGGAAAAGCATTTCTCGCAGCCTCCATCTCAGCTTTATTTGGCCCGCCCGCCAATAATGAAAGAGAGGAGAATAAAACAACTACAGCGAAACCGCATTTTTGAAAGCCGGATTTTTTTTCCAATTACTGAGATTTTTTAGCTAAGATGCCTGGCATAAAATCTCCACAATGAAGGTGAAAGTAACCCTTAGCCTGTTCACATAGCGTTAATTGAGTGGAAATTTTATCGTTTCATAAAGAAAAATATTTTTTTAGCTTATTCAAAGAAAAAGCCATGTTTTTGTAAAAGTCATATATCATGTCAAACTTATTTCCAATGTATAGGGGCCAAATATTTGATTAAATTCGCGCTTCAGATAAAAAGAATACAATGCAAAGAGATACCGTCATATTTGACCTGATAGACAAAGAACTCCACCGCCAGCGTGAAGGAGTCGAACTGATCGCCTCTGAAAATTTCACCTCCGCACAAGTGATAGAAGCAATGGGGAGCTGCCTGACCAATAAGTATGCAGAAGGCCTGCCCGGCAAACGCTACTATGGTGGCTGCGAGATAGTAGATCAGGTAGAGACCCTGGCCATCGAGCGTGTCAAAAAGCTTTTTGGCGCTGTATGGGCAAACGTGCAGCCGCACTCAGGCGCACAAGCCAATGCCGCTGTGATGCTGGCATGTCTGAAACCGGGCGATAAAACGCTTGGCTTTAATCTGTCTCATGGTGGCCACTTATCTCATGGCTCGCCAGTGAATATGTCAGGCAAGGTCTATCAGCCATTCTTCTATAATGTAGAGCAGGATACTGGCAGGGTAGATATGAATAAAGTGCGTGAAATCGCACAGAAGGAGCGTCCAAAGCTTATCATCTGCGGTGCATCAGCCTACTCGCGTGACTGGGACTATGCGACATTCCGTGCTATAGCTGATGAAGTCGGCGCCGTGCTGCTTGGCGATATTTCTCACCCGGCTGGCCTCATCGCTGCCAAGCTCCTTAACGATCCGATACCACACTGCCATATCATTACAACGACCACACACAAGACCCTTCGTGGGCCACGCGGCGGGCTGATCATGATCGGCAAGGATGGCGACAATCCTTTCGGTGATAAAACCCCTAAAGGAGAATTGAAATCACTCTCGGCGGTATTGGATGGAGCGGTTTTCCCCGGTACGCAGGGCGGTCCGCTGGAGCATGTGATAGCTGCTAAAGCAGTGGCATTTGGCGAAGCACTAACAGATGAGTTTAATGCTTATCAGCTACAAGTCAAGAAAAATGCACTCGCACTCGCTACCGCGCTGACAGCTTTGGACTATACGATCATCTCCGGCGGTACGGACAACCACATGATGCTGATAGACCTCCGCAATAAAAATGTAACAGGCAAACAAGCTGAGAATGCACTGGTCAGAGCTGACATCACAGCCAATAAAAATATGGTGCCTTATGATGATAAGTCGCCGTTTATTACATCGGGCATTCGTCTCGGCACACCTGCTGTGACCACACGTGGTATGAAAGAAAAAGACATGCAGCAGATCGCGTTATGGATCAATCGCCTGATCACTGATATAGAAAATGAAAACACCATTACCAAAGTAAAAGCTGAAGTGAATGAGTATATGAAAGCCTTTCCACTATATGGGGAATAATCAATGCCAGATCTATATATCATAGCAGGATGTAATGGCGCAGGCAAGACTACTGCGAGTAATACGATACTGCCAGACATACTGGATTGCCGTGAGTTTGTAAATGCAGACAATATAGCCGCAGGAATTTCACCCTTCAATCCTGAAGGCGCTGCTTTTGAAGCAGGCCGGATAATGTTACATAGAATCGATATGCTTTTATCGGAAGGAAAAGACTTTGCTTTTGAAACCACACTTTCTACACGAAGCTATGTATCATATATCCATAAAGCCAAAAGCCTGGGCTACAACGTTACCTTGGTTTATATCTGGCTGAGTTCACCGCAACTGGCTAAGGAACGAGTAGCAATAAGAGTAGCTAAAGGTGGACATCACATACCAGATGACATTGTGGAAAGAAGATATTATAAAGGAATCAGCAATCTTTTTAAACTGTTCATACCTATCTGCGATATATGGATAATTGGTGACAACTCTGCTGAGGATATAGAGCAAATAGCAAAAGGTGGTGAAAACCTTGATTTGGAAATAAAAAATGCCGATATTTGGAATGAAATTAAAAGCAAGTCCAATGGCTCTTAGGCAGGAAAACATTGAATTAGGCGATAAGATCTTTGCAGGAATGAAAAAAGCTATCCGCAAGCTTTACGAGCAAAGTGCTGCTAACAATGAGATGATGGTTATAAGTGTAAATGGCCAGATAAAACATCTACCCGCCAAAGAACTCCTCGCCAAGATGAATGCCAACAAATAAGGTTTCCTATCTTTACCCTTATTTTTTCTTTACTTTTTTACAAGAATATTGCCTTCACAAGTCACATATTTAGATGTTTTGTTGCCTCTGGCACTGCCGCAGGACTACTGCTATGCTGTGCCTATAGACCTGGTGCCTTTTGTCAAAACAGGGCAGCGCATCATCGTACAGTTTGGCAAGAATAAATTCTACACGGCCATCGTCAAGAGGATACATAATGAGAAGCCTGTGGCTTTTGAACCAAAGCTACTGGAATCACTCGCAGATGAGTACCCTATAGTGACGCAGAATCAACTTAAACTCTGGAAGTGGATGGCTGAATACTATCTCTGCACCGAGGGCGAAGTGATGCAGGCGGCACTGCCCGCAGGCTTGAAATTATCTAGCGAGACCAAGATCATCATCAATGAATACTATGAAGGTAGTTATGACAGCCTGAACAATGAGGAGTTCATCATCGTCCAGGCCCTGCGTGCACAGCGGGAGATCACTGTACCGCAAGTACAGGACATCCTTCAGCGAAGAAATGTATATCAATACCTGCGTACGCTTTTCAATCTGGGCATTGCTCTATCTGCCGAAGAAGTAATTGAGAAGTTCAAGCCCCGCACAGAGACACATGTCAAACTGCATGAGCTCTATCAGGACGAAAAAGAACTGGAAAGGCTATACACAGACCTGAGCCGTGCACCAAAACAGGTAGAACTCCTGCTGGCATATTCACAGCTTACAAAAAAGAACCGCCACATCAAAAAAAATGAACTGCTTACACTCAGCAAAAGTGACGCAGGGACTCTCAAAAGACTGGTGGACAAAAAAGTCTTTCTGGAATATAAAATAGAAGTGTCAAGGCTTGGAAGTTTCTATGAAGAAGACATCACTACTGCTGACCTGAGCCCCGACCAGCAGCGTGCCATATATGAGATAGATGAGCATCTGAAAGACAAATCAACAGTGCTACTGCACGGCGTGACATCGAGCGGCAAGACACAAGTCTATATCGAGAAAATGGCTGAGGCCATCCGCAATGGAAAGCAGGTGCTATATATGCTACCCGAGATAGCCCTCACAGCCCAGATCATTAACCGGCTGAGGAAATATTTTGGCAATCAGATAGGCATATACCATTCTAAGTTTAATCAAAATGAACGTGTAGAAATATGGAATAAAGTGCTCAATGATGAATATAAACTGATCGTATCTGCAAGGTCGGGTTTATTTCTGCCATTCAAAGATCTGGGTTTGATAATCGTCGATGAAGAGCATGACAGTTCTTTCAAACAGATGGACCCGAACCCTCGTTACCATGCACGTGACTGCTCGATCGTATTGGCGAAATATTTTAATGCTAAAGTTATATTGGGCTCTGCTACACCATCGCTGGAATCCTATCAAAATGCTGACAAAGGTAAATATGGTTTAGTGAAGATGTTTCACCGATACGGTAATGTAGCTTTGCCAGAGATCGTGGTAGAGGACATGAAACGCGAACAAAAAAAGAAAGCGCTCCATGGTTCTTTCTCGCAGACAATGACTCTGGGCATACAACATGCTCTCGCCAATAAAGAACAGGTGATACTTTTTATCAATCGTCGTGGCTTCTCACAATATCAGACCTGTAAGACATGCGGCTTTGTATATAAATGCCGCAACTGCGATGTGAGCCTCACCTATCATAAGTTTCAGAATAAACTGATATGTCACTACTGCGGCTATACAGAGCCTGTCGAGCGTGCCTGCAAGTCATGCGGCACCATGGACCTCGCCATAGTGGGCATGGGCACTGAGCGGATAGAAGAAGAAATTTCGGAGCTGTTTCCGGAAGCTAAAGTGGGCAGGCTCGATCTCGATACTACCCGCGCCAAACATGGGCACAGCACCGTCATCTCTTCCTTTGAAAATAAAGAAATAGACATCCTCGTAGGGACGCAGATGGTGACCAAAGGGCTTGACTTTGACAATGTGAGCCTCGTGGGAATCGTGAATGCTGATCATGCTTTATATTTTCCTGGGTTTCGTTCATATGAGCGCGCCTTTCAGGTCATGATGCAGGTAGGGGGCAGAGCAGGCAGGAAGCAAAAACGCGGCAAGGTCATCATTCAGACCAGCAATCCTCAGCATCCCATCATCGCTCAGGTTGTAGCTCATGATTATACTGCTTTTTACAAAAGTGAAATGCTGGAACGAAATCGTTTCAACTATCCTCCATACTCACGTATGGTGCAGATCACGCTCAGGCATAAAGATGTCCTCTTGGTTGAAAAAGCGGCCCTTTATCTCGCTAATCATATCCGGAAAAGCAAAGTCGGTGAATTACTCGGACCTACTGTACCACTCATATCAAGGGTTAGGAATCTCTATCTGCGTGACATCCTCATCAAGACCGATATCAATACTCCAGACCTGCAAACTTTCAAAAAAGTGATCAAGGAAAATCTCGACATGCTGCGTGGTGAGAAAGAATTAAAAAGTGTATGGATCAGTGTAGATGTGGATCCGTAATAGAGGTTGCTGGTGTCAGTTGACTGGTGGCTGGAATACAAATCTTTTCTTTGAAGTAATAACCTCAGTATGGCTGTTTCCAAACAACTGCCACCTGTCAACCGCCAACTAAACTTCTGCTATTACCTTCAGCTCAATCGCGATCGGTGAAGGAAGCGCATTTATTTCTACTGTAGTACGACATGGCTGATTGCTCTTAAAGTATTCTGCATAGATACGATTGAAGGTTTGGAAGTCACGCTTCATGTCTACTAAGAAAACTGTGACGTCGACTATCTTATCCCAACTGCTACCCGCTTCTTCGAGGGCTATCTTTACATTTTTAAAAACAGAGTGCACCTGGGCTTCAAAGTCGAAACTTTTATAGTTGGCATACTTATCCATTTCCAATCCTGGTATATTGTCAGTACCTGCTTCACGCGGGCCCATGCCGCTCAAGAAGATCAGTCCGCCGGCTTTTCTCGTCATCGGATATAGCCCCATTGGTTTTGGAAGGTTACTCATAATGTGCTAATTATTTGATGTGCTAATATGCTAATGAAATACAAATCCCCCAACCCCCTTTGATTAAGGGGAATAAACAGCCCTAATATTTTATACAAACATTTTTCGCTTCAGTGAAAAAGCGCATCGCTTCCCAGCCACCTTCGCGGCCCACACCTGATGCCTTGACACCACCGAAAGGCGTACGCAGGTCACGCAGCAGCCAGCAGTTGATCCAGACTATGCCTGCTTCTATTTTTTCTGCTACACGATGAGCACGTTTGAGGTCATTTGTCCAGACAGATGAGGCGAGGCCATACTTCACAGAGTTTGCCATCGTCAAAACTTCTTCTTCCGTATCAAATGGTGTGAGCGTGACGACAGGTCCGAATATCTCTTCCTGATTGGTACGGCAGAGATAGTCGAGTCCTTCTATCACTGTCGGCTCAATGAAATATCCGTCTGCACATCTACCACTACCTTTCACTTCATTGCCCCCGGTGAGTATAGTGCCCCCTTCTTCTTTAGCAAGCTTGATATAAGAAAGTATTTTTTGTTTATGCGCCAGAGAAACTATCGCCCCAAGATTTGTATCGGCATTATTCGGGTCACCGACCTTGAGTGCTTTTACTTTTTCGACAAAAGCTTTTTTGAATTTCTCATACAAACTGCTCTCTATAAAAATACGCGAACCGCAGAGGCATATCTCTCCCTGATTGCTAAAAGCAGAATTGACAACCTGCTTTACAGTCTCTTCGAAATCACAATCCGCAAAAACAATAGTAGGATTCTTCCCTCCTAGTTCCAGAGAAAGTTTTTTAAACATCGGAGCAGCGGTGGCGGCAATACGTTTGCCGGTCTCAGTACCGCCTGTGAAGGATATAGCCTTGATCTCAGGGTGCTCGACTATAGCCTGGCCTACTTTGCCACCGAGGCCATGCACTATGTTCAGCACTCCTTTCGGTAAACCGGCCTCAATACAAACCTGCGATAGCAAATACGAAGTATAGGGTGTGATCTCGCTTGGCTTAGCGACCACACAATTACCGGTAGCAAGTGCGGGAGCAATTTTCCATGTAAAAAGATAAATGGGAAGATTCCATGGGGAAATGCAACCGACCACTCCGATAGGCTGGCGCAGGGTATAGTTGATACCCACTCCCGGCATCTGATGTGACTCCGATGCAAAGTGCTGCAAGGCTGATGCATAAAAACGAAAATTGGAAATGGCTCGTGGGATGTCCATAGCCCGTGCGAGTTTGAGCGTCTTACCATTGTCCCTGGACTCTGCCGCGACGAACTCATCCATCCTCGTCTCTATGCCATCTGCGATCTTTAGCAGCAGCAGCATTCTCTCTTCCAGAGGCGCATTACTCCATGAGGCGAAAGCAGCCTGTGCGGCCTGTGTGGCTTGTTCCACATCTGCAGAATCAGAATCCGGGATATGAGAATAAACTTTGCCTGTAGCAGGTTCATAGTTGTCAAGCCATTGGTCAGATAATGGCTTTTGAAGCCTGCCATCTATATAGTTTAATAGTTGCTCCATTGTTGGTTGTTACTTGTTGGTCATACGACCAACCTCGGCGTAAGAACTCTCTATTAGTTTTTAATTCCTGTGTTCACTCCACTATAGAGGCTTTCGATCTGGTCCTTATATTTTTCCATGACCACTTTGCGTTTTACCTTAGTAGTCGGTGTGAGTTCGCCGCCTTCTATTGTCCACTCATTAGGCAGGAGATCGAAGCGTTTGATGGTTTCCCAGTTACCAAAGCTTTTGTTTTTCTCATTGATCTCTCCCTGGAGCATTTTATTTACTTCGACCGACTTTACTATTTCCTCGTTAGTCGTGGCAGAGACATTATGTGCTTTGCACCACTCTTTGAGGCTCGGAAAATTAGGTACGATAAGCGCAGAGACATAGTTTCTGTTTTCCCCTATCACAAGCATCTGTTCGATATATGGTATCTCTTTCATTTTGCTCTCGATAGACAGTGGCGCTACGTATTTACCGCCGGATGTCTTGAATATTTCCTTCACACGGTCAGTGATCTGGATATAGTCCTTACCTTTATACTTCACGAATTTTGCTACATCACCTGTATAGAGCCAACCGTCTTTCACAGTCTGAGCCGTAATGTCGGGGCGCTTGTAGTAACCCATCATCACATTGGGGCCTTTGCAGAGTATCTCGCCTTCACCTTCACCCATACCTTCACGATGGTCCAGTCTCACCTCCACACCTTCTATCACATGGCCTACAGTACCAAACTTGATATGCTCTCTATCAAAAGGATTAACAGAGATGACCGGAGATGATTCAGTCTGCCCGTAGCCCTCGCTGATGATGATACCTGCGGCTGTAAAGACCCTTGCCAGTTTCGGATTGAGTTTGGCAGCACCTGTACAGATACCTTTTACATTGCCCCCCAGCGCCTCGCGCCACTTGGAGAAAATAAGCTTGTCATATACATTCTTGTAGAGGAAGTTATCGATGATGCCATACTTTTTATTGATGTCATAGTTGCTTGCGAAATTCAACGCCGCTCCATAGATGGTCTTTTTGATCCCTTCGAGATTAGCAGATGCTGCTTCGAGCTTCATATATACTTTCTCGAGCAGGCGTGGCACCGATGTAAAGAAGTCTGGTTTTACTTCTTTGAGATTGTCAGCTATGAGATCAAGGCTCTCAGCATAGTATATTGATACACCGTTCGCGATGTAAACAAATACCACCATACGCTCAAAAATATGGCAGAGCGGCAAAAAGCTAAGCACTTTCATCGTGTGGTCCAATGGAAGTATTGGCTTCACGGCTTTGATATTGCTCACCACATTATTGTGTGAAAGCATCACGCCTTTTGGATTGCCGGTAGTACCAGATGTATATATAATGGTGGCGAGTTGCTCAGGTTTCACCGCAGCTTTCCATTTTTCCAGCTCTGCATTATCTACATCCGCTCCTGTAGTCAGGAAATCGCTGAAATGCTTGCAGTTTGGTACATTGTCGAAACTATATATATCCTGCAGTGATGGTGTAGTGGTCTTTATATTAGTGATCTTCTGAAACAGACCTGCATCACCTACGAAAGCATATTTGATCTCTGCATCATTGAATATAAAATGATATTCCTCCTCGCTGATGGTCGGATAGATCGGCACCAGCACAGCTCCTGTCTGCAGTACACCCAGATCGAGTATATTCCACTCGGGGCGGTTAGACGATACCACAGCTATCTTGTCATCGGGTTTCACACCCAGTTTAATGAGTGCTTTGCTCACCTGGTTGATCTTCTCGATACAGTCCGCCGTTGAGTATTTTATCCATGTGCCGTTTTCTTTTCTGCAAAAAGCATCATGCTGCGGAAACTGTGACTGCTGGTAGTAGATCAGGTCGAATAATCTGGTGTAATCGTTCATTATATATGAGATTTTTTTGAGGAGGGTAAATATAAAAGAAAAATCGAACGATGGTAGAAAAAATCAAACCACGGTAGAAATCCTCAGTGAACAGCCAGTGGCAGGTCGGGCCCTCTCCCGACGACAAATATTTCTATTTGAAGACGTGACCGTCAAATTTGAGTTTGACCCTCCAGGTTCTGAACTTTTTGCCTGTCTTTATGACCATTGGGAATTTAATCGTCCGATGTTTGGCATCATAGCTTAAGTGTTCCTTTCCGGTATGCTTCTCGACGAGCAGGTCTGAATAGAGCTCTTTGTTATAGTTGAATATTTTAAGCTTATCAGGTTTGCCATTCATCAGTCCGTATGCCTGCAGGTACTCTGCCGCGCCTGTAGCCTGAGAGGTTTGCCCCGACAGCAAGTAAATTGATCCGGATGCAGCATTCACCTGGTAAACTTTATTATAAATCATCTTCGGCAAAAGCTTATTCTCCTTGAAATCAGCAGGCTTTCTCAAATTTATCTTTCCATCGGAATCTGAGAACTGAAGCAGTGCATAATTTGACTTAGGGGAATCTTTGTCCCAGGAGAAAACACGCAACCTCTTATCATCCGAAGTGACAATGGAAATATTTTTCTGCTTCAATGCATCAAAATGATAATCGAGAGATGCTTTCATCCTGAGCGCTATAGCGAGATTGCGGTAGAATATCTCATCAGAAGTAGGATTGTCATAATTGATAAACAGCTTCCTGTCCTGCCACATAGAATCTGCTAAACCACATAGAATAGATTCGATCTCCGGCATAGACTTCGTGCTGTCCACATGCAGCCATGCCGGTGGCTGAGGTTTGACGAGGAGTGTATCTGAGAAATCCGGAAGCTGTAGCTTTGGCAAATACTTTTTGTGACGCATTAGCTCCTCATCATACACTGCATTAAAGAGATTATGAAAAAACGGATAGCCTGTCTGGTCGTATTCATAGATACCATCATTCAGGATGCCGTCTGCATTGAGGTACATGGAACAGGAAAGGAAGAATTCAACCTTATTCAGCGTATCCACTACATAGCTGCAATCGGTCATAAAGCCATAGGCCTGGCCGACCTTATTGAATATTCGGATATTGTCTGGCATCGTATAAACCCCGCTGTCTTCACCCATAAAGTACTTCATATACATATCCGGATATTGCACCGAGTCCAGTTTCGGATAGGCAGATTCACGCGGAAACATTCCCATGCATTTATAAAGGTACTGATAGTCTCGGCGGGTTAGGTTTAGTTTTTCTGATGGCAATTGAGTCTCGGGAAAAATGATTTTGGTGAGCAACTTATGCAGATCACTTAATGCAATGTAATTCGCAAATCGAAAATCTTTGGGCAGGTTGATGAGTTGATTTGCCCCACCTATATATCCGATACCTACCTGTGGGTTGAGGTCACCATTGTAAAATTGGCGCCTTTCATTAATGATACATGGTTGAGAATACTTCAATTCATGCGAATGCCTATCATAGATAGATACAGGATCGCAGAGACGGTTCATGTTTGTGTCGCAATTAGCAAAACGATTGCTGATCACGGCAGAGCCGCAGCCAACCTCATGTAGTCGGTCCTGAAAATATTGCTGCCCGAGGAAATCGTACACCGGATTAAACGCGTGGTTATTGCTTAGCATCAGCATCTCTTTGATATAGTGGCCCAGGCAGGAGTATGGTGTGCCGAGCATCAGGCTTTTGGGGTTCAGCTCCGTGCATCCAATGCTGTCAATCCCCAGTGAGTCGAGCATGTCAACCCGGTACCTGGTCAGATTATTGATCTTTTCCAGTGTCAGCACACAGGCGGGTAATTTGACCATGCTGGCGCAGTAGTAGTAGTATTTGTCCGCATCATAACTGTATGTGGTCAGGTGGGGAGCATTATTTTCATCTCTGTCTATGCGTGTATATAGTATCTGTAGTCGATAGTCCTCCTTATGACTGATGACAGAATCAAATGAGGCGGAATGACGTGCAAATAATGTATCAAAAGAAAAACCCTGCTGAGCATGAGCGAAGGTTGCCACTATGGACAAAAAGAAAAGAATATGGAGGCTCCGATACTTCACTTCATCTAAGAAACGAAAAAAAGGAGAACTTATATCTTATCTTCGGTGGCAATAAAGTCTCTTTTTTAGCGTTTCGGTGACAATTTTAGCTTTTTTACAAAAATTTAATGCTCCAAAACAAAACAAATAGGCTTATTTGTGTTTTACTACCTAACATGCGCCTACTTAAGCCCTTTTTAACCTTTATTGCCCTTACCATCTTTGTTCCTGTGTTTTCGCAGAGCAAGGTCACTGTAAACGGCTCTGTGCGAGATGCCAAAACAGGAGAGGAACTAATAGGGGCTACTGTCTTTATCAAGGAAATACCCAATACAGGTGCATCAGCTAATTCGTACGGCTTCTATTCACTAACCGTGCCCAAAGGAAAATATACTCTTAAAGCACACTATGTAGGATACAACGAATTTTCGTTGGAAGTCATTCTCGACTCAAGTCACACTGTCAATATCAACCTAATGCCCGAATCGGTCGAGATGAAACAAGTGGTGATCTCTGCCCAAAAGGGCGATGAGAATGTCAAAGAGGCGCAGATGAGTGCTACAAAGCTGGATATTCATGAGCTCTCCAAGATACCGGTCATATTTGGAGAAAAAGATCTACTGAAGACAATCCAACTCCTGCCAGGTGTCAAAAGTGCCGGTGATGGCAACAGCGGCTTCTACGTACGGGGCGGCAACTCTGACCAGAACCTGATCCTGCTCGATGAGGCTTTGGTATACAACGCATCCCACCTTCTTGGTTTCTTTTCGACATTCAATAGCGATGCAGTGAAAGATGCTACACTCTACAAAGGGAATATGCCTGCTGAATATGGCAACAGGCTCGCATCAGTACTTGACATCAAAATGAAAGACGGCAATGACAAACAATACTCTGTAGGCGGTGGTATTGGATTGATAGCCTCGCGCATCTATATCGAAGGGCCGATAGTACCGGACAAAGGTTCTTTTCTCATCACAGCGCGCCGCACATATGCAGATCTTTTTCTAAAACTGAGCAAGGATACGAACATCAATAAAGACCAGCTTTATTTTTACGACATAAATGCAAAGGCCAGCTATCGTATAAGTGACAAAGACAGGATATTCGCATCAGGGTATTTCGGCAGGGATGTCATATCTATCAGCAACACATTCGGAATTAGTTATGGTAATGCTACTGCCACTGCCAGATGGAACCACGTCATTAATGACAGGCTTTTCTCCAACCTTGCTTTTATTTACAACGATTTCTCTTGGAAGATCAGCCTCGACGGTAGCGGCCTAAATATCAATATCACCTCCATCATTCAGGACTATGGACTGAAGGAAGACCTGGAATATTACCTCGGCGTGAATAATAAGATCAAGTTTGGTGCACAGACAACTTTTAAATCTGTGGTACCAGGTGATATTACCTCAAACAACAATAGTTTTCTCCCATCCTTCGCTGTGACACGTGACTATGGCTGGGAGAATGCCCTCTATGCCCAGCATGAAGTGACTCTTTGGAATAAAGTAAACCTTAATTACGGCCTTCGATTGTCATCCTTTAGTGTAGCAGGCCCGGGTGAGCAGTTTACATTCCCGTCCAGTACTGTGACAGATACCTTCGGTCTGGCGCTGGGGCATCTGGGCAAGACCTACATAAACCCTGAGCCAAGGTTCTCGCTGAGTTATAATTTTGCTAAGAACATGTCCTTCAAGGCTGCCTATTCTCGAAACACTCAGGATATTCACCTGCTCTCTAATACGACCGTGACCCTACCTACAGACAGGTGGATCATGTCGACCAATAATATTCGCCCCGAGATAGCTGACCAGGGATCGGTAGGGTATTTTTATAATTTCCTGAACAATATGTTTGAAATGAGCATAGAGGGATACTATAAATGGATGCAGAACCAGATAGACTATGTGAATGGTGCGCAACTGGTAGCCAATGAAACGGTAGAGAATCAACTGGTATATGGCAACGGCCGCGCTTATGGTGGTGAATTTTTTCTGAAAAAACGTACAGGCAAACTGACCGGCTGGGTCAGTTATACACTCTCTCGCACCGAACTGAAATTTACAGAAATAAACAACGACAGCTGGTATCCTGCCAAGTATGACCAAACGCACAATGTATCAGTAGTCGTAATATGGGATATCACTCCCCGCATCAATATATCTGCTACATGGGTATACAATACTGGCAATGCAGTGACCTACGCTTCCGGTAAATACACTGTAGGCGGAATAACGACGCCTTATTATCCTGACAGAAACTCCAGCCGTTTCCCGCCATATCACAGGCTGGACATAGGTGCTACGTTCATACTTAAAAAACACAGATTATGGGAGCATGACCTCAATTTATCCATATACAATGTATATAACAGAATGAATCCATACCAAATACAATTCGTAACCCAAAACGGACAGTCTGTGACCCAACAAATAGCTCTGTTTGGTATCGTGCCATCGATCACCTACGACTTTAAGTTTACATACGTGAAGAAGCAGAAAAACAATTAAAAGAAAACAGATGAAACGCCTCCTCATATTAGCTATCGTAAGCGGACTGATCACAGCCGCCTGCAAGAAGGACATACATCTGAATTTGCAAAACGGTTCCGGTCTGCTGGTGATAGAAGGCAACATCACTAACCTACCCGGTCCATATACTGTATATCTGTCTAAGACCGTGACTTACTATGATACCAGCAACGGCACTCCTGTGTCTGGCGGCCAGATCAAAATATCTGACAACACCGGCAATACAGATTCACTCATAGAGGTAAGCCCTGGTACATATCATACTACCTCTATCACCGGAGTACCCGGCCGCACCTATCACCTCAGCGTATACACCGGCGGTAAGCAATATGATGCATACAGCACTATGCCTCCGCCAGTGGCTATAGATTCGATAGGGATATTGACCTTTAATATATTCGGGCGAAAGCAAATCATACCAGCCATTGTATTTCTGGACCCACCTGTAGTACTCAATTACTACAATGCATATCTATACTTTAATGGTAAAAAACAGAATAAACCAAGCCCTGACAACGATGTCGGAACAAATGGAATGCCTATGGAGCTCACATTGGCCACTGACAGCAGCATCAAAGTAAATGACACCTTATACGGCGAACTCGATGCCATAGACCTGCCTATGTTCAATTACTGGAATTCCCTTACTACTACCACCCTGAGTAATGGTTCTGCCGCTCCGGCCAATCCTATTTCAAATATTTCAAACAATGCTTTGGGTTATTTCAGTGCCTACTCTCCGACGTTTAGCCATACGATAGTCACTGACAGCAGCGCCATTGGTTACCATACGATACCGTGAGAGTCCTGAGCAGTGAGCTATGAGTCGCTAGTAATACATTTGGCTTTCAAAATGTCAATATCCTATACATAAATGGTAAGCATAGAAACTTTCAGAAAGATTGCCTTATCGTTTCCGGAGGCGATAGAGCTACCACACTTCGAAAGAACATCTTTCAGAGTAGCAAAAAAGATATTTGCCACATTGGATATCAAAGACCATCTGTCCTGTGTCAAACTCTCCGAGATCGATCAGAATGTCTTCTGCTCTTTTGATCCATCGGTCATTTATCCCGTGCCAAATAAATGGGGAAAACAAGGTGCGACCTATATAAACCTTAAAAAAGTCCGCAAGGATATGCTGGTTGATGCTTTGACCACAGCCTACTGCATGCTGGCTCCGAAGAAACTTGCCGACGCCGTAAGGCCTAAATAAAAAGCCCCTCCATGACGGAGAGGCTTTGGTATTGCATTTGATTAAGGGTAATTATTTCTTGAGTATCTGGATCTCTACACGACGATTGAGCGCGCGGCCAGCTTCTGTTGCATTATCAGCTATAGGTGAGCGTTTACCATACCCTGCGGATGAGACATTTGCCGAAGGCACGCCTCTGCTGATCAGGTAATCTGCCACATGCTTAGCCCTTCTCTCGGACAGCCACATATTATATGTATCAGATGCTATGTAGTCTGTATGGCCGAGTATCCTGACCTGCATATCCGGTGAAGCCTTGATGACCTGAGCCAATTTATCAAGCTGAGCGAATGACTCAGTTTTGACGTAACTGCTATTTGTTTCAAAGTATACTTTGTCCAGCTTGACAATATCGCCCTCTTTGACATCTTTAAGATTGGAGAAACTATCAACCCTATGTTTGGATATATAGTCCTTGTATTCTTTGATCTGCTGTTCCAGATCGTCGACCTTTTTGGCGAGAGTATCTATCGCATTCTGCTGAAGCTGTTGATCACGCTTAGATACAGCGCTGTCTTTGTCTTCTTTGGTCTGCTGCAGGGTGTCCGTCTTATTTGTAAGGACAGTGTCCATATGTTCTTCTTCTTTGACTTTATTCTCAAGAGTGTCGACTCTTTTCTTCAGTTTTTTGAGCTCATTATTTTTGATCCACCTGTCAAAATTAATTCCCACAAGGACCTCATGTGTACCCTTGGTATTGCCATAGGTCACTCCACCTATGATCGGATACTCATATGAATAACCTAATGTAACACATCTTGATATCCTGACTGCAGCCTGAGCTGTCATGCCATAGTCCTGTCTGTATCCTATACCAAGAAATACGATCCTCTTATAATTTGCCATCAGATTGCCTTCTATCTGGTATATGCTGCCAGTTCCTTTTCTGAAAAGGATAGATGGCTCGAGGTTCCATGTTTCCTTTTTGAAACTAAATTCATAACTGACATTAGCTACATAATTGCGGATCGCATCATAATTGCTGCTTTTGGTCTGGTCCGAAAGGGTCACATTGGTATTGACGATGTGAGGCACAGCAAAACCTATCGTAAGTTTCTTCCACTGATATGCTATTCCTACGTTCATATCAAAACCTATCCCTGATTTTGTAGCATTCAATATGTTAGGATCGTTGACATCGGTAGCAATTGCATTTGCAAAGTCAATGTGCGTATTGAGCAGGCCGAATGACACTCCGAGTGCGAGATGATGGTCTTTGGCCAGTTTGATCTTCTGAGCATAATACAACTGTGCACTTACATTGTTGATGATGCTCGTCACATCATTAGATACAGCCACACCTATACCTGTCCTGTCACCCCAGAGGCTTATTTCACCCATCGCACCCATAGTGACAGGATGGCCAGGCAGGCCTACCCATTGGTCGCGATAATAGCCGTAGACATTGGTGCTGCCATTATATGCGGTCAGTGCAGGATTATTCAGCATTCGCATGAAATAGGTACTGCTATTGAGCGGTATCTGCTGTGCCATCAGTGACGAGGCTACTGCGAACATGATAAGTACTGTTATAAATTTCTTTTTCATAAAAAAGATTTAGCTGTTATTATACTTGTTATTGTTTGCTGCTTAAAATATTTATAGGCCCTTCATATGTATGATCATTCTGTGCCGGAACCGTCAGCACATAGTAGTATGTTCCGTCTGGGACCTTATTACCGGTATTCATGTAGGTACCTTGCCAGTTATTAGCATAATTGGTAGTCTCATATACCTTATCGCCCCATCTGTCGAAAATGATCAGGTGGGATCCTGCGAGATTTATCTTAGGATTGAGTACCCATGCATCATTATATCCATCGCCGTTTGGTGTAATGATGTTTGGCAGAATGATATTATCCGGTATGATCACATTGATAGTATCATAGGCTACTGCAGTACAGCCACTAATATCTGTCACCTTAAGCTGAAGAATGATAGTATCCGAACCCGAATAGACAGGATTAGGGATATTAGTCAGGTTCAGTGATGAGTCAGGGGTCCATATATATACAAGTGATGATGAACCGGAAGCATTGCTATACAACTGTACTGTCTGACCAAGTACAATAGTGGTATCCGGGCCTACAGTGACTGTAGGTGTCGGTATCACATCTATAATGATAAACTCACTCGTATCAGTAGAGCAGGCGTTGCTGCCTACTACTACGACCTGATCGTGATTGGCCAGCCCAGTAGTAGTGAAAGTATCATCAGTACTAACTGTGGTCCATGCACTGTCATTGACCAAAAACTGATATAAAGTAGCGCCACCAGCTATGAACGTAATAGGCTGTCCTGCACATATGGTCAGGTTAGATTGGTCGGTAGATAGAGTTACCTTGACCGATGGTATGATCTGTATCCTCCTGCCCGCAGTATCCATACATCCGTTTTGATCAGTATAGATATAGGTGAGCGAATCAGAACCAGCCGGAGCGAGAGATGGATAGAAATAAATTCCACTCACACCCGGACCAGAGAACACCCCGCCCGCCGGGCTGAAATAACTATTGAGGTCGATCAGGCCGGAGCCGGTACATGTCAAAGGTAAATTTAAAGTATCGATGATCTGCGGCTGCGGATATATGGTGACATCGTGGCTGGCAGAGTCAGTACATCCGCTGGCATTGGTATAGATATACAATACATGGTGTATACCCGGCCCTAAGATCGGTGTCCTGAAGATGCTGTCAAGTACATAGTCAACATAGTAGGTACCTCCAACCGGTGTAGCACCCGTGAGCGTGAATGGAGGATTGGTACTGCACAGATTAGAGTATGCAGGTATCGTGACGATAGGCTGTACTTTCTGGATGATGGTCGCATAGGCAGTGTCCGTACATCCGCTCGCATTAGTTACCACCAGTTGATATACTCCTACACCCACGGCAGAGTCATTTACCACGCCCGTCCAAACGTAGGATGTGAAACTGCCCCTATTGGGGTAAAGATTGTTGAGGTTATAGGTATATCCCTGGCAGATGCTATCGGTTTTATTGCCTCCGAGATTTGGTTTTAGACGCTGAGTAATAGTAGCGAAGGCTGTATCTGTACATCCGCTTGTATTGCTTACGACCAGCATATAGGTCCCTGTATCAACCGCAGTAGGGTTAGATGTGTTCCAGATATAGCTGGTATATCCGACATTAGGATACAATGTGGTCAGGTCATATGTATACCCAGGGCATATACTATCGGTTTTATTGCCACCTGCGCTTGGTTTCTGACGATAGATGATAGTGATAAGTGCCGTATCGCTACAGCCATTACTATTAGTGCCGATCACAGTATATGTACCAGTATCAACACTGGCCGGAGTAGCTGTGCTGTATGTCAGCGTAAGGCCGCTGTTGATATAGTAGTTATACAGATCAGCCCTGGAAGATGGACAAATACTATCTGTGACATCCGGACCTAAATTAGGTTTAGGATAGATCGTGATCAATACGGATCCACTGGCAGTACATCCTGTCGGACCAGTGACCGTGACAGAATAATTTCCTGTAGTAGTGACTGTATCCATACTTGAAGTATTTCCATTGGACCATAGATATGTAGAGTTAGCATTCTTTGCCGTGAGTATGACCGGTCCACTACAAAGAGAAGTATCATTTCCGAGATTGATATACGGCAAAGCGGTAATGGTCACCTGCACTGAGTCACTGGCAGAACAATGACTGGCCGTGTCAGTGACGGTGACTGTATATGTGCTGGATGAATAAACAGTCAAGAACTGGCTGGTCGACCCACCAGTCCATACATAGCTATCGCCAGGATCTCCTGCGTCCAGTATGGTACTGTCGCCACAGATATTTTGTGCTGGCCCAAGGTATACCGCAGGCGAAGGATTTATAAATGCCATTCTGCTAAAAGAGTCTGTACAGCTAAAAGAGTTTGTTATAGTAACAGACAAAATACCACCACTACTAAATGTATCTATCTCAGCATTAGAGCCATTGGACCAGAGATATGTAGAGCCCGGGGTATTGCCTGCATCCAGTACTATATTGCCTCCGCACTGATTGATCGGCCCTGTACCAATGGTGTTTGTTGGCAGCGGATTGACTGTCAGGTTGGTGGTCACTATACTATCACAGCCATTGACAGCTGCATTGTAGAAGGTATCTATATAAGTATTAGTAGTAGTATAAGTATGGCCATTCTCCGTGAAACTTTGTCCCTGACAGATAGCAGGGTTTTGAGTAAAAGTAGCCAGTGGCAGAACTGTCAGATTGGTCGTCACTATACTGTCGCAGCCATTGACAGCTGCATTGTAGAAGGTGTCAATATAAGTATTGGTAGTAGTATATGTGTGGCCATTCTCCACGAAGCTTCCGTTCTGACAGATCACCCGATTCTGGGTATATGTAGCCAGCGGCAGGATGGTCAGATTGGTCGTCACGACACTATCGCAACCGTTCACTGAGGCATTGAAGAATGTATCTATATAGGTATTGGTAGTGGTATAGGTATGCCCATTTTCTGTAAAGCTTCCACCCTGACAGATGCTTGGATTTTGGGTAAAAGTAGCCACCGGCAGTACAGTTAGATTTGTCGTCACTATACTGTCGCAGCCATTGACCCCTGCATTGGTGAATGTATCTATATAGGTATTGGTAGTGGTATATGCATGTCCATTCTCTATAAAGCTTCCACCCTGACAGATATTAGGATTTTGAGTAAAAGTAGCAAGCGGCAGTACTGTCAAATTGGTTGTCACTATACTATCGCAGCCGTTGACAGACGCATTTGTAAATGTATCTATATAGGTATTGGCGGTGGTATAGGTGTGACCGTTTTCGATAAAGCTTGAACCCTGACAGATAGATGGATTTTGAGTATATGTAGCAGGTAGATTGACCGTCAGGATAGTCGTAACTATACTGTCACATCCATTGATAGCTGCATTGTAGAAGGTATCTACATAAGTATTGCTGGTAGTATAAGTATGTCCATTCTCGACAAAACTGCTGCCTTGACAGATAGAGGGGTTTTGAGTATATGTAGCGTAAGGCAGCACTGACAGATTTGTTGTCACTATACTATCACAGCCATTGGCACCCGCATTGGTGAATGTGTCCATATATGTGTTAGTCGCAGTATAAGTATGCCCATTCTCGATAAAGCTACTGCCCTGGCAGATGATCGGATTCTGGGTATATGAAGCCAATGGTAGCACAGTCAGATTAGTTGTCACTATACTATCACAGCCATTGACACCGGCATTAGTGAATGTATCTATATAAGTATTAGTAGTGGTATAAGTGTGGCCATTCTCAAGGAAGCTACCACCCTGGCAAATAGATGGATTTTGTGTAAAGGTAGCCAACGGCAAGACGGTCAGATTGGTCGTCACAATACTATCGCAGCCATTGACACCGGCATTGGTGAATGTATCAATATAAGTGTTGGTTGTAGTATAAGTATGGCCATTCTCTATGAAGCTTCCATTCTGACAGATCGTATCATATTGTGTATATGTCGAAAGCGGATAGACATAGAGATTGGTCGTGACGATACTATCGCAGCCATATACAGATGCATTGACGAATGTATCTATATAAGTATTGGTAGTAGTATAGATATGGCCATTCTCTGTGAAGCTTCCATTCTGACAGATCGTGTCATTTTGCGTATAGGTTGAGTTATTGTACAAAGACACATAGAAAGGATTGCTGGCCGGCTGTGCCTGTGTGGCACACGCCAGACTGGTCTGCATAGTTACCTGTATCCAGTTTCCAGCCAGACTATTTCCCGGAGGGGTGATCAGTGTATCGCCTGATGCAGAGACACCAGTAGTCACAGGTACTTCAGCAATGGTCCATGTATAGGTCGGGGTCGGCCCACCTCCGATGGGCACTGCTATGAATGTATCCATTCCCACATTATTGCAGTAGGAAAGTTCACTGGCAATGACATACACCGAGTCATATGTATTAGGCGTGACTGTCATAATGATATGATTGCTGGTATCTGTAAGAGGTGATGGACAAATAGCATCACTGGCCATAAGGACCCATACACTATCATTATTATTAAAACTACTTAGTGTTAACTGATTGCTGTTGGTCCCTACCATTGTATCATCCTCATACCACTGATAGGTCGGCCCGTTGCCAACACCGGTAGGGTTGGCCGTAAAGAAAGTACCCGATCCCGCACATACATTATATTGATTGGCTACAATAGACACGGATGTTGGAGTAGATGAGGTGACAGCGATGATAATATGATTGCTGGTGTCCATGACCGGACATCCGAGGTTGGCTGTCATCACTACCCATACACTATCGTTATTATTGAGTGTAGCATCTGAATATACCGAGTCATTTGTACCGACTGCGATTCCATTCTTATACCACTGATAGTCGGATGCCACTGTCCCATTATTGACACCACTTGCAGTGAAAACATCTGCTACACCCTGACATACCGGATTTGCTGATGCAGCTATCGAGACAGAAGGCACAGGAAGGGTCTTGACAGTATATCTGAAGTTATTCCCTATGCTCCCATTTTTCAGGTTGAGCGTCTGGCAATCATAGTATGCACTGGCGGCACCACTGGTAAGCAGCGATGCGATAGGAGATGTCAAAACATAATATTCAACATGTGTACCTGCCGGGTAAGGAGGAATGTTAGTAGTAGCCAAAGTACCGGATACAGACATCTGTATCACAAAAGAGGCGTCCGAAAATCCTGTCAGGCTATATCTCAGGTAGACATACTCCCCGGCTGAAGGCGGAGCAGACAATGTAGCAGTGACAGTGGGTGAACATGCCGGATTGATCGTATTGGTGTCTACCGGTATGGATACAGAATCTATTACCACAGGATTGTACAGCGTCTGCAGGATTCCCATTGTATCATTCAGTGTACTCCCGGTAGCATGGGTTTGAACATTAAAAGTGTAAAACATACCCCCCGTAACAGCCGGAAGCAATATGCCTTGACCTCCAAATGCGCTATTATAAAGAGCTGATGCACTCTGAGTGGTATCTATGATCTGATTGAATCCCAATAAAACCTGACCACTTGTATAGGCCCGCCAAACGGTGGAAAAATTGCCCTGGGCAACGGGAAATTCAACCTTGCTTCCTCCGCTGGCTACTGGGTTTGTTACATATGTTCTGTATTGCGCAAACAAACCATACTGGGTCAGAATTGTATCGTTATATGTACCTGTGATATCTGTTCCTATACCTGCGGGTATACCTTGAGCCATTATGCCTAAGCTCAGGACCATGATCAAGCCCGAAAGAACGTATCTCTTAATGTAGTTAGTAAAATTTCCCATGAATTATTTTTATAATTTACTATTCAAATTTATTATGACAGATTATATACTATCCAAAACGCACATCACATAGTGATGCTAAAAACTTATCATTCCCCCTTACAGAGACTATATAGGCTTCCTAACTTATTAAATGCAAAGATTCCTTATAATTCCATATTAAGCTAAGCTTTTAGTCAACAGCTAATCAAACACTTGTACTTTATAGAGGGCAATGGTAAAAACGTTTGAATATGTCAGGAATGTGAAGACTTAAAAAGAAATTTTAATAATAAATGCATATTTTTAAACCCTCAGCCATAAACAATTATCTTTCATTTAATAAATAAGTCCTGCTATAGGAGCTATGAGTGACAAAGGATATACATTTTCAAAAGAAGCTTTCCAGATATATCTGAAGTGGCTTTGTTTTGCCGCTTTAGCATTCATGGCTGTTATTCTGCTCAATGAACTCTTGGTCGGCACAATAAGCCTTGTGCTGGGTTATGTCACTCATGTTTTTTTTGGGAGGGTTGAGTCATTGCCTCACTATAATATGTATTGGAGTAGTATGAGGGTTTTGGCGCTTTATGCTTTCCCCCCACTGATCATATTGATGATCGGGATTATCCTTTTGGGTATTATTGCATTTGGTCCTTTGGTACTGAATATTGCGACATGGTTTAGGTTTTGGGCCATGTTTTTCGCAATTCTTCTGGGCACTACACTTTTGACGCTTACTTTATTTTCTACAATGACAGCAAACAGTAGTTTATTTCAGGGGTTCGCCATAGTGACCTACTGGTATGGATTACCGGAATTAGTTTCTATTATAATTGTAATATTGTCTTTCCTTCTGAATTTTGCCTCCGGCTTTTTATGCTCCAGAGCTTTATTCTATATCGCTCCTTCCGACTTTATGGTCAAAGAAGGTAAGCGGTATCCCAGAAAAATAATAATTACCTCGTTCATTTATACCGTCCTGTTCGTGTTTCTGATTGCTATTGGCCTTTCTTATCCTGACTACTGGTCTTTCTTTGCCATCATGTTTTTCCATGCCTGTCTTTGGTTGCCAGGCTTACTATCCATATCTACAGAGTCAGTAATGAATAGAGCATCAAAGAAAAAAGCTACTAATGTAGTAACTATAGGAACCCGTCATAACTACGTGCTAATATGCCTGACAATAGCTCTGGCAATTACAATACGTCTTCTTTTACCTCAGCATTAACATCGCAATTCATCTGATGAAATACAACTCGAAAGTATTACTAGAAGAGCAATATCTGATACCTTTTAAAATAATATCAGTATACATCGGTTGGAAGCTATTTGATCATTTTGCTGAAATCCCGGGAACTACTTTAAATCATTTCTGGACTTCTCTCGTGTATCATCTTGGTTGTGTATATGCCGTTGTTACAAGTTTTATTCTTACAATAGGCGGCCTTAAAGCTACAGCTTCCAGTATAAATATCAACCTGGTTGCCAGCAATAAACAAGTCTGGGTACAGGAACATTGTCTGGCGATCCCTGCAATAGTTGTTTTCTGTGGTGCTATTTTGTTATTCAAAGGTCGGTGGAGTGAAAAGGCAATGTTTCTGGCTATCGGGTTATCGGGAATCATTTGTATCAACCTATTGCGCTTAATATTGGTATCGGTAGCTTTTGTTCAGTTTTCGCCTCATATTTTTAGATTAATGCACTCATATGTATATGCTATAGTCACATACGCCTTTATCTTTGGCCTGGTGGCCTGGTGGATGAATAGAACCACTGAAAATAGTACTGAATAAAATCAAATATTCGCATGCGTATCTTGCTATAATGTCAGAAATGTAATCTCAAGAATTTGCCCATAATCCATTACTTTCAGAATACTGAATAGGGCGTCTTCACCAAGTCTTCAATAGTCTACCTCACAAAAAAAATAACAGAAAGAAAATATATTTCTCAAAATGAGAAATACCCTCTCATTATTAGATGTTTTTTGAAGACATTTTTTTATCCCCCGCGTTCTAATAATTCATATAATTATTTGATTATCTTATATTTATAAGAATTCAGAAAGCTCTAAAACTGCTTGGCCTAAGTTTGGAGTAATCCCCACCATGAGTCAAAGATCCAATGCTTGTGGTAGGTCATGAAGAAACATGACATAAATCACAACATTGGTCTGCGACGGAAGATATATTTGCTTAATATTTAATAATAAAAAATCATGATACGCGAAACAGAAGTGAAATACATGATCAGTAATGAAATACCTGCCTTGGCTATTGACCTGTCATTGGTCAACAGAAAAAATGACCTCTATAAATGCATAGAGTGCCTGACTGATTATACCAAAGATCTCATACGTGAACATAAGATCTCTGAGGTCAAAGAATGCTTTCGCACAGCATATGAACTGCTTCATGAAGGCAGCTCTCTTGTCAAGTTAGCTGTGGTAAGTATCTATATCAATTCTGTGAGCAGGCTTTTGGAAGGTTCTTTTTGCCCTGAGCAATCCGTGAGGTCGGAATTCCTAAAAAATTTCGGTAAAGAATATCACCAGCTCATTTATGCTCGTAATCCATAATTCACAATTACGCTAAAAATTAAAACAATGATAGTCGGAGTAGCCATAGCATTAGTCGCAGCAGGTTTGATCTGCTTTTTTATATTTTTTAAATCGATCAGTTTTTTTGATAAAATCTAAGCATATGATAGCCATGTTCATTATTTCACTTTTTGTATTCGGATACCTGATCTACGTATTGATCAAGCCAGAAAAATTTTAATCATTCTTATTATACTACCTTATTATGAATTCAGAGATACTCGGCGTTGTACTCACATTTTCCCTTACTGTCCTCCTCGCCATCCCTATCGGGAAATATATAGCAAAGGTCTTTGCCGGCGAAAAAAGCCTGCTTGACTTTTTAGCACCTGTGGAGAATTTCATTTTCCGCATCTGCGGCATTGATGCTAAAAAAGAAATGACATGGAAGGAAAGCCTTGTGGCTTTGCTTACCATCAATCTTGTTTGGTTCATATATGCTATTGTCATGCTGATGTTTCAGGGTTCGCTCCCGCTCAATCCGGACCATAACCCATCCATGTCGCCTGATCTCGCATTCAACACTGCTATCAGCTTTTTGACCAATACTAACCTGCAGGACTACTCAGGTGAGTCCGGTGCCTCATACCTGATCCAGATAGGAGTGCTTACATTCCTGCAGTTTGTCTCAGCCGCTACAGGTGTGGCAGCATTTGGGGTATTGATCAGTGGTATGAAAGACCGCACTACTACTCAGTTAGGCAATTTCTACAACTATTTTATGAAAACGCTGACAAGGTTATTCTTACCTCTTTCTATCATAGTCGCTATTTTGTTTCTGCTGAACGGCATGCCAATGACATTCCATGGCAAAGACAGCATAGTCACCCTTCAGGGAGATTCTGTACAGGTATCAAGAGGCCCCGTGGCTGCTATGATCCCGATCAAGCATCTCGGCACAAACGGCGGTGGTTTTTTTGGTACTAACAGCGCTCATCCTTTTGAAAACCCAAACTATTTTACAGACTTTATAGAATTACTCTCACAATCAGTTCTGCCATTTGCTTTGGTATTTGCTTTAGGGTACTATCTGCGCAGGAGGAAACTGGCAATGATGATATTTGGTGTGATGACTGTGGGCTTTCTCATGCTTGTGATACCGACCGTGGTGGCTGAGATGAAAGGCAATCCACTCATCTCAAAGATGGGTATCGATATGAGTAGCGGAGCAATGGAAGGAAAAGAAGTACGCTTCGGTACAGTAGCTTCGGGCTATTGGAGCATACTCACGACTGTGATCTCTACCGGTTCTGTCAATGCTATGCATGAGAGCTATATGCCTGTCTCAAAGATGAACCAGATGCTGGCCATGATGGTAAACTGCTTCTACGGCGGCAAGGGTGTCGGCGTACTCAACTTCTATATTTTTATTATCATCTCCGTATTTATCAGCGGGTTGATGGTAGGGCGTACACCTGAGTTCCTCGGCAAGAAAATAGAAGCTAAAGAAATGAAGATAGCTGTCATGATTGCCCTGCTGCATCCATTTCTGATACTAACCGGCACTGCGTTAGCATCTTATTTTACAGTACATGACACTGCGGGATGGCTATTTGGTGGTGCCAAGGCTTCAACCTTACTTACCAATCCCGGTTATGGTGGTTTTTCAGAGATGCTATATCAATTCACTTCTGCATCTGCCAATAACGGAAGTGGTTTTGGAGGACTGACCGCCAATAACCCCTTCTGGAATATCACTGCAGGCATTGTGATGATCTTAGCGCGCTTCCTGCCTATCATAGGACCGATAGCGATAGCAGGGATATTGGCCGGCAAAAAATTCATCCCTGAGAGTGCAGGTACACTAAAGACTGACACCGGAACCTTTGGATTGATGGTCTTTGCTGTAATAGTCATTATAGCTGCTTTAGCATTCTTTCCCGCACTGGCACTCGGACCTATTGCGGAACATTTTAGTATGAAATAAACCGGAAATAAAAAGACAATGAAATCTCAAAATACAACTCTGTTTCAAAGAGAGCTCGTGAATGAAGCCTTGAAGCATTCATTCATCAAACTGAACCCTAAGGTCATGTTCCGCAACCCGGTAATGTTCACTGTGGAGATCGGCACTGTGATCATGGCTGCTGTAACCGTCTATGCTGCTGTATCAAACGACGGAAGCCAGGGCTCATTCATATACAACTTCATCGTTTTCTTCGTGCTGCTGCTGACCTTGTTATTTGCCAATTTCGCAGAGGCCATTGCAGAGGCAAGAGGTAAAGCACAGGCCGATTCGCTTCGCAAAACCCGTGAAGAGACACAGGCTAAACTGATCGAGAATAACTCAACAGGTTTTTCTATACCTACTAAAAATGTCCTCTCTTCTCAATTGAGAAAAGGCAATATCTTCTTCTGTGAAGCTGGAGATACTATACCTACTGACGGTGAGATAATAGAAGGTATAGCAACCATAGATGAATCCGCTATCACAGGAGAATCGGCACCTGTTATTCGTGAATCAGGTGGTGACAAATCAAGTGTTACCGGTGGTACCAAAGTACTCACTGACCGTATCAAAGTAATGGTGACCACTCAGCCGGGAGAATCATTTCTCGACAAAATGATCGCACTCGTAGAAGGTGCATCAAGGCAGAAGACGCCTAATGAAATAGCATTGACTATTTTACTGGCGGGTTTTACGTTGGTATTTGTGATCGTGTGTGTGAGTCTTCAGCCATTCGCACAGTATGCTAAAACGCCTATCACTATCGCAGCTTATATCTCTTTGTTCGTTTGCCTGATACCGACCACTATCGGTGGATTGCTTTCTGCGATCGGTATAGCAGGCATGGACAGGGCACTACGCGCCAATGTCATTACCAAATCTGGAAAAGCAGTAGAAACAGCAGGCGATCTTGATACATTATTACTTGATAAAACAGGAACCATCACAATAGGTAATAGAAAAGCAACACATTTTTGGCCAGCAAATGGAGTGAATGAACTAACCTTCATTGAGGCTTGTGTTTCTTCTTCATTGGCAGATGAAACCCCGGAAGGTAAATCTATCATTGAGCTGGCGGGCAAAGATGTCTCTGCAAAACTATCTATAGAAGGTGCTACGCTCATTAAGTTTACTGCTGAAACAAGAAGCAGTGGCGTGGACCTGAAGAATGGTTTACGTCTGCGCAAAGGTGCTTTTGATGCAATAAAAAAACTGAGTGAAGCAGCGGGAAATAAATTTCCCTCAGAAACTGCTGAAAGGGTAAAGATCATTTCATCAAATGGTGGCACCCCGCTTGTAGTATCTGAAAATGATAAAGTAATAGGTGTGATAGAGCTACAAGACATTATTAAACCGGGCATCAGCGAGCGTTTTGAGCGTCTGCGCAAAATGGGTGTCAAGACTGTGATGGTGACCGGTGACAATCCACTCACCGCAAAATACATAGCTGAGAAAGCCGGTGTGGATGACTTTATAGCAGAAGCAAAGCCGGAAGATAAGATGAACTATATCCGTAAGGAGCAGCAACTGGGCAAGCTCGTAGCGATGATGGGTGATGGCACAAATGATGCGCCTGCTCTCGCACAGGCTGATGTGGGCGTCGCTATGAACAGCGGTACACAGGCAGCAAAAGAAGCAGGTAACATGGTGGATCTCGACAATGACCCTACTAAGCTCATTGAGATCGTGGAAATAGGAAAGCAATTGCTGATGACCAGAGGCACACTGACTACATTCTCTATTGCAAATGATGTCGCTAAATATTTTGCTATCGTACCGGCATTGTTCATTGCTTCTATCCCGGCATTGCAAAGGATCAACATCATGCACCTGCACTCACCTGAAAGTGCCATACTTTCAGCTGTTATATTCAATGCTATCATTATCCCTGCGTTGATACCGCTGGCACTGAGAGGTGTGGAATATAAACCGATAGGGGCGAGTGCATTGCTCAGGAGAAACCTGTTCATATATGGGCTCGGAGGTGTGGTGATACCGTTTATCGGCATCAAATTAATTGACCTTGGCGTTTCATTATTCTTTTAAATCTGTAAAAATGAAAAATAATATTCTTCCTGCTATAAAACTCACATTGGTCTGCATCGTCGTTTTTGCAGTACTCTATCCGCTTAGCATCTGGGGCCTCGCATACATAGGTGCACCCAATCATGGCGACGGAGAGGTCGTAAAACAAAAAGGCAAGATCGTAGGCTATGCACTGATAGGGCAGTCATTCACTCAGGATAAATACTTCAATGGGCGCCCCTCAGCTGTTGGGTATAATGCAGCCGGTTCTGGCGGCTCTAATAAAGCACCAAACAACCCTGATTACCTAGCATCTGTGAAACTGGCCATCGATACTTTTCTCCTGAAAAATCCTTCAGTGAAAAAAGAAGATGTACCTGTAGAACTGGTCACTGCATCAGGCAGCGGTCTCGACCCTGATATTTCACCTAAGGCAGCCTTAGTTCAGGTTCCGAGGATCGCTAAAATACGACACCTCAGTGAGGACAAACTGAAAGAGCTCATAAAAGAACATACTGAATCGCCGCTATTGGGATTCATGGGGCCGTCTAAAATCAACGTATTAAAACTGAATATTTCATTAGATAATCTGAACTAAAACAAAAGCAGGTATATGATGTCAGTCATGTCAACAGATAGGTTAAATCATATATATCAGGCTTAATCAAAAAGACATTTGCAATAATTAACCACATATACATTCGACAAAAAACAAAACAAAAAATGAAAAGGAAAATTTTACCTCTGGCTCTAATGCTCCTGACTGGCACTGTGATATTTGCCCAAAAGGATGCTACTAACACTATTGATAGTACGACTATCAATCCAAACAAAAAGGTGGAAAAGACGGCTTCAGCAAATTCCGCTAAGGCCAACCTGAAAACGTTTGGCAATAATTTTATTGATGCCTTTCTCAATAAAAGGCGTGTCAAACGTGATACATCTACCACAGATCCGTTTTCTCAGTTTGACCTCACTTGGATGAATGGTAACGACAGAAGGCACTCCTCACTTTTGGACAGTAAATACATCACAGGTATATTTATGTGTGATGTAAATTATACAGCATCGCTGGCCCATCCTATCGATAATACGGTAGTAGGCTCTACTGCACTCGGTCGTAATGACGAGGTAGAAGTGACATTGTGCGCATTAGGCGCTGAATTACATGCTGACAATGTTCGTGGTAAATTATTGTTGCAGTTGGGTATGAATTCAACAGTGGTACCGAGAAATGATGGAAGCGTTTTGCGTGGGCAATACAATCTGGCAAATGTTTATCGCTATGTCAGTGAAGCATATGGCGGATATCACTTTAATGCTATGCATGGTATTAACCTTGATGCGGGTATATTTATGTCCTATGTAGGTTTGTTTTCATTCTATGCTGCAGAAAACTGGGCTGAACAGCCATCATATACTTCTGATAACACGCCTTGGTTCTTTAATGGTGTGAGGTTACAATTGTTTCCAACATCTAACCTTAAAGAAGAAATATGGATCATTAACGGCTGGCAGAGTTATGCTAAGTTCAACAATATGCCGGGTATAGGTTCACAAACCTCATGGAGTCCTAACGAGCGCCTCCACTTTATATCAAACAATTACGTAGGTACTGATGTACAAGACCAACCAAATTGTTATCGTTTTCACACTGATAATAGTGTCCTTTATAGATATTACAATAAAGTTAGCAATCGCGGTCTCAGTAAAGCAGCATTCAGTGTCACAGCCGATCTGGGATTCCAAAAGGGTGGCCCTGATGGAGGATTTGGTTTGCTGAGCAGTCTGCCCCAATCCAACTTCCTTAGCTGTATGGCATACCATCGCATGTGGTTTGATCATGATCATTTCGCATGGACCTTTGGCGGAGGTTATATGCACAACCCTGGCCGTTATTTAGTGTTGGCCCCTACGGGACAGGCTGACCCTAACACAAATCCGGCAACGGGTACAACTATTGGCCAGTTTCCATATAATATGAACCCAGGTACCCCGTTTGATGCATGGGATTGCTCTACCACCGTTGATTGGATGCCCAACGATTTTATAACATTCAGGGTTGAGTTTGTACACCGTCAAGCTCAGGAAGATTATTTTGCAGGTCATGGTGGGGTTACTTCACCTGACGGTTATAATGGTACCGCATTGACACCGGGCTGGACACCTGACCTGGTCAAATCTGAGAACAGGTTTATCGTGGCCATGCTGGTTCGTTTATAATTTCAAAAATCAATTATTAATTATATATTATGAAAAAGATACTTTTTATTCTTAGCATTTCAACAATTTTTTTATTAGGGCTTAGTTCCTGCTATAAAACCTGTGAGGACCCGATGGCATCTAACTATACGCTTAAAGGCGACTGCATTGACGCGACGACTTCTGTTGTTGGCAATTATTCCGGTACATTTCTGGATAGTGTGCCGGGTGTGCATAGTACCACCAGTCAGATCACCATACAGATCACTAAAGTGGATGACAGCCATGTTCAGGTCACTGCAAGTACAAACGCATTCATCGGATTTACGGCCGCAGTTAGTTCGTCATCCAATGGTTATTACCTGACTGTCCCTTCACAGACCAGCAGCGGTGCTACGGTGGTCGGAGCGGGCACATATTTCGGCAATGCTGCCGATGGAGTATATGTCACAGCTACCAGACAAATAACTATCTATACATTAGTAGGTGGACTTTATGAAGGTTTTATAGGCGTACAATAATTAAATACCCGGATTTAAGTTATTACTTTAATTTGATGTTTATATAAACGATAAGCTGAGGTAAATGGAGGATATGGTTTAAATTAGCTAATAAATAAACGGCTAATGAAAAACTTACATCCTATAATTTTTATCCTTATTGCAACGATCTTTGAAGTTACTGGTGATGCTATAGTACGAATGGCTATTTATAAATATTCAGGGGCTATACGAATTGGATTAATGTTGATCGGTGGGATCCTATTATTCCTATATGGGTCTTCGCTTAATTTAGCTCCCATAGAGTTTAGCCAGGTGGTGGGTTTATATATAGCTACCTTATTCATTGTTTGGCAGGTAATCAATTTTATTGCTTTTCAGGATTTGCCATCTCTGCCGTCTATGATAGGAGGTTTTTTTATTATCATGGGGGGTATGATAATTACTTTCTGGAAATATTGATTCTTTGACTTTTGCTATCATAGAAATCAATGCTATCCAAAAAAAATTGCATAAGAATTGATTTTCGACCGAGGATGAAGCCTAATAAAACTGTTCTTTTTTTCTTATTACGAAAACCAATTCGAAAATCAACCCTGCACGATATGCCCTGTGCCTCTTGCCGTAAGGGTTTCAGGTGCACTTGCATTTTCTCTGCGACCGACAAACATTGATATTGCTCAGAATGGCCAAAAAGACCCCTTTGAGATCGGTGCATTGTTTTGGTATTTTAACCATATTACGCTAAATTTGCACTATAACCACAAAGTGTTCTCTGAAATACTGCAATTTGCCTACATCTCTATGAACTTCATCATATAGAACAACCGGGAAAAAATGACAACTTTGCTCCATGAAGATCATTTTTTTCTTGAAGCGGTTTATTTGTGCTGTACTTGTTTTTTTTATCACAATGCCTGCCTATAGTCAGTCCGATAAAAAACCTATTGATTCGCTGCTGACCAATGGCAGGTGTTTACCATCACCCCTGACCTCGCTCCCATTCCCGTTTGCGGACTGGTGCGGCGGCCCGGTGATAGGAGAACCAATCAGTGTGACAGATTACCTGACACAAGCCATACAGAAAGCAAGAAAGAAGCCTTGGACCAAATGGAACAGTGTGGGAATAAAATTTTATGGATGGGTAGATGCCGGAGTAAATGGCAGCACCTCAAAAATTACCAATAGTCCTATGTCGTATGACTTTATACCAAATCAGATAGTGCTGGATCAAGCAGTGCTGATGATCGAACGCGACCCTGATATGGTGCAAACCAAGAAGGTAGATTGGGGTTTTGTGATCAACGGCATCTATGGAACTGATTATCGTTTTACCACAGCTAAAGGCTTTTTTAGCCATCAGCTGCTGATGCACAATAATATCTACGGCTTTGACCTGACACAGGTATTTGCCGAGGTATACATACCGCAGGTAGCGCAGGGCATGCTTATCAAGGTAGGGCGTTTTATATCACCATCTGATATCGAGGCACAGTGGGCACCACAGAACTATCTTTACTCACACTCGTTGATGTTTGCTGTCGATCCATATACATACACCGGCTTGCAAACAACGATCAGGCTACATCCCCAATTCCAAATCGAGCTGGGTGTTCATGCAGGTGGCGACATGGCTCCCTGGGCCAATTCAGCCCAGCCTAATGGCTCCCTCATGCTGAGATGGGTGGCAAGAGATAATAAAGAATCAGTATGGGGTGGGCTATCATCGATCGGATATGGACATTACAAAGATGGCAATGATGACTTGCAGCAGTTTGTTTTTGTGTGGGGACATAAATTTAGTGAGAGAATACATATGATGACGGAAGCATACTATATGTGGCAGTATGATGCCGCTAGAGGTGGCACAGCTATAGATGCTCCTGTAAGATATGGTCAAGGTGGTGGTCAAGGCCCCATTATTGCAGGAAGATCTGAGTCGATAGGCATGGTCAACTATTTGCAGTTCCTGCTTGGCCCTAAGGACTATTTATCATTAAGGAATGATGCTCTGAACGATGTAGAAGGACAGCGCACGGGATATGCCACTTGGTACACCACACATACTTTAGGTTGGTGTCATCATTTTACGGATTTCATCATGCTACGACCTGAGGTCAGGTATGAACATGCATGGAATGATAAGGGTGTGACCCCATATGACGGCGGCACCAGAGTATATCAATTCGTAGCGGCAATGGATCTCTGTGTAAGCTTTTAGGGCTTATCAAAGGTACATTTCCGTCAAAAACATTATACCTTTACTCTAGCCGCTGGCTATAAATATATGGCAGAACAAGATACTAATGCAGAGCATTTTCTTGACCTTATCCGTGAATCAAAAAAGGGTAAGTTTAAGATATATATAGGCATGAGTGCAGGTGTGGGCAAGACCTACCGCATGCTCCAGGAGGCACATACATTGCTGTCAAAGGGAGTAGATATAAAGATAGGATACATCGAAACTCATAACAGGGAGGAGACACACGCCCTGCTCGAAGGCCTGCCTATGATACCCCGGAGGAAAATATTCTATAAAGGTAAAGAGCTCGAGGAGATGGATGTACAGGCGATCATCAATATGCATCCTGAGATAGTTATTGTGGACGAGCTCGCACATACTAATATAGAAGGCAGCAAAAATGAAAAAAGATGGCATGATGTAGTAGACATACTCAATGCAGGCATCAATGTGATCAGTGCTATGAATATCCAGCATATAGAAAGCCTGAATGCAGATATAGAGGAGATAACCGGTATCCAGATCAAAGAACGTGTGCCGGATTCAGTGATCCGTATGGCAAATGAAGTTGTCAATATTGACCTCACTGCAGATGAACTCATCGCCAGATTGCAGGAAGGGAAAATATATGACAAGAGTAAAGTGGAAACAGCTCTCAAGAATTTTTTTCAATCAGACAAGATACTTCAACTACGTGAGCTAGCGCTGAAAGAGGTCGCCTCTCAGGTAGAGCGAAAAATAGAAACTGAAGTGCCCAGTAATATAGCATTGAGGCATGAACGATTTATGGCCTGCATCAGCTCCAGCCATGAGACAGCCAGAAAGATCATCAGAAAGACTGCAAGGCTTGCCTCTTACTACAATTCCACATGGTACATCCTTTATGTACAAACACCCAAAGAAGACCCGGACAAGATCCCTTTGGCTATACAGCGTCATCTCATCAATAATTTCAAACTTGCTACTGAACTGGGAGCAGAAGTGATCAATGTCAAAGACGAAAGTATTGCAAATGCTATAGTGCGTATGGCCGAGGAGAAAAAAGTAAGTACTATATGTATTGGCAAGCCACACATCAATTTGCTGAAGATCATCCTTAGCACAGCTGTATTCAATCAGCTATTAAATAAGCTATCCCAGTTTGATATTGATATTGTAATTCTATCATAAATGAAGATCAAAACAAAAATACGACTAGGGCTTCTTTTTTTGCTCGCCCTGATATTGATCCTGGCATTTACAGGCAGTTTTTATGTCAATAAACTCGCAAAAGTATCTTCCGATATCCTCAAGGATAATTATGAGAGTATTCAGTATACAAAAGAAATGATACAGTCACTCGACGAAGGCGATGATAGTTTGTCATTGAAAAAATTTGAAAATAATCTCGTCAAACAGGAACACAATATCACTGAAATTGGAGAGAAAGAAGCTACAAATGAGACCCGGCAGATCTTCGAATTATATAAATCGGGCAAAAGAGATTCAACTACCGAATCACGGCTGAGGCAGAAGATACTACTGGTCGAGGACCTCAATATGGAAGCCATGTTGCGAAAAAACGAGACCTCGATTGAAACAACAAAAAAGGTATTCGCCTATATTACATTATTAGGGACATTGAGTTTTTTGATGAGCTTTACCTTTGTAGTCAACTTCCCGTCGATGATAGCAAATCCGATAGTAGAACTCACTGAAGGCATAAGAGAGATCATCAAAAAGAATTATTCCCAGCGCTTGAATTTTTCTTCAAAAGATGAATTTGGTGAGGTGGCCAAGGCCTTTAACTCTATGGCAATGCTCCTGGACCAATATGAAAACAGCAATCTCAATAAGCTGATGGTCGAGAAAAAAAGAATAGAAACGATCATCAGTAATTTTAAAGACGCTATAATCGGACTGGATGGAAAGAAGCGTGTGATCTTTGCAAACCCGGCTGCGCTTGTCATACTAGGCATTACAGATGCTGACATAATAGGCAAATATGCCCCTGATGTGGCATTGAGGAATGATCTGCTCAGAAGCTTGCTGAAAAATGAGGATAAAGAAAAGTTGTTTAAAATATATGCTGATAACAAGGAAAGCTATTTCACTAAAGAGAGCCTTGATATATTAAATGAGGATAAGAATATCGGCCAGGTGCTTATCCTCAGAAATATCACACGTTTTCAAGAACTGGATGTAGCTAAAACAAATTTCATCGCTACTATATCTCATGAATTAAAGACTCCGATATCTTCGATCATGATGAGCCTGAAACTGATGGAAAACCAGCGAGTGGGTGAATTAAATGAAGAGCAAAAAAAACTATTAGAAAATATAAGAGATGATAGCAGGCGTTTATTAAAAATAACCGGAGAGCTGCTTGACATTGCTCAAATAGAAAGTGGCAATATACAGCTCAATATCTCTCAGGTAAATCCTGCATTGATAGTAGATCAGGCTGTCAGGTCCGCACAAAGCCTGGCTGAGCTTAAAAACATTTCGATTGAAGTCAAAATCCCGTCTGAGCTTACATCTGTTTATGCTGATGCAGATAAGGCTTCATGGGTAATCTTAAACTTTCTTACCAATGCAATAAAATATTCGAATGATAATTCTACGATCATTGTGTCAGTCACCAAGGTGGAAAACAAGATTGAATTTGCAGTCCACGACTTTGGAAAAGGCATAGAAAAAAAATACCTCAACAGACTTTTTGAAAAATTCTTTCAAATACCAGGTACCGCTATCGGAGGCACAGGCATGGGACTTGCTATTTCAAAAGAGATCATCGAAAAACACAAAGGCACCATCTCAGTAGAAAGTGAATATGGCAAAGGCAGCCGATTCTCCTTCAGGCTTGGGGATATGATATGATCATTTCTACAAACAACATTTTACAACAATAACATTCGCAAAATATTGATTTACAATAAATTACGAATATAATTAAGTGGAGCAGGTGGGAGTCGAACCCACGTCCGGACAAGTGAAAGATAGACTATCTACATGCGTAGTTACTTGTTGATTTTAGTGAGTACGGCAGGTCGAGTAACCCACCAACCGACTCCTTACATCCGTCGTTCATACAGGATACAGGAGATGAGGCTGTAGCCGTACGTCACCAAGGTTTGATTGCTAGCGTGCTGTGTATGGTGTCTCAAGCACGGAGCAAATGGTGGCTAATCAGTATATGATTAGGCAGCCATAGCAAGAGTATTCTCGCCAGTTAAAATTGTTCGTGTCATGGATTTAAGAGCTACAACACACGCTCTGCACGCCGGTCTACCTGTCAGGCTTCCCGTCAATACCCGGCTGCCCCGGTATTCACACCACAAAGATAACAAATACTAAGCCAACCTCGATCCTTTACCCCCAAACCCCCTAAAGGGGGCTTTAACAGCCAGCTCCTGTTTGTATTAAGCCCCCTTTAGGGGGTTTGGGGGATCCATTGCCAGATTAACCATATTCTAGTGACAGATTTACCGATTTCCTTGTTACCTTTGCGCCCCGATGGCAAAAATAGTCACTCCTTACAACGATCAGGACCGCACCAAGAAAGAGCAGGTGGAGCAGATGTTTGACAATATCGCCCCGACCTATGACTTTCTCAACCACTTCCTGTCTGCCGGTATAGACCGCAGGTGGCGACGCAGGGCGGTGGATTACCTTGCCGCTATTTTTCCTCAGACCATACTCGATCTGGCTACCGGTACAGGCGATTTTGCTGTCGAGGCGCTCCGGCTCAAGCCCGCCAGGGTCATCGGCGGCGATATATCCGACCTGATGATGAATGTAGGCCGCGAGAAGGCCACAAAGCTCAACGTCACCGAAATATTGCAGTTCCAGCGGGTTGATTCGGAGAATATGCCCTTTGCGGACAATAAATTTGATGCCATCACCGTTGGATTTGGTGTGAGAAATTTTGAGAATTTAGAAAAAGGCCTCCGCGAGATGCACCGCGTACTCAGGCCCGGTGGCCGCGTGGCGATCCTCGAGGTGTCACAGCCGAGGCATTTTCCCATGAATACTTTGTACAGCATCTACTTTCATTATATATTGCCTCTCGTAGGCAGGATATTCTCCAGCGATGTCCGCGCCTACACCTACCTGCCCGAGTCCGTCAGCGCATTCCCGCAGGGTGATGACTTCGTAGCTATTTTAAACCGGGTTGGCTTCTGTCATGCCAGATACCAGCCACTGACCTTTGGCATATGCGCTTTTTACACGTGCGAAAAATAATCCTCATCACCATACTTCTGGCCACCTGCTCAGGCGCTGCCATGGCTCAGGACGCTGCTGCCATCACAGCCGCCAGCTGCATGCTGGTCCGGCAGGCCAAGGTCTCTGCCGTAGACCTCTACTTCGGCGGCGATCATAAGGGCTACAAACCGCCCCACCATGTCGACCCCTGGGAGAAGATCATGAACTTCTACAAACCCAACGGTGACGAGGCCGGCGACCGCGAAGGATTCAACATACATGAGCTCGGCCGCAAACAGATCTACTTTGGTATAGCGCTAGGGGTCAATGCCGCCAACTACCGCGTGGTCCGCAAACCTTTCACAGGTACAGGTACCGACACCATCAGGACAGTCACCTCAGGCATAGGGCCGGGATTCAATCTCGGTATCATAGCCAACTGGCAGTTTCACAAATACTTTGACCTCAGGCTCATACCTACGCTGTCATTCGCAGACAGGACTGTGAAATACACTACGGTCCTGCGTCAGTCGCCCGACACATCGCTCACTGTCAGCTCCATCTATCTCGACTTTCCGCTGCAGCTCAGGTTCAAGAGCGACCCGATCAAAAACACCCGTATCTTTGTCATCGCAGGTATACGCTATGACTATGACCTCGCGTCCAACTCCACCGCCCGTACCAACAGCATCCTGAAGGTCGACAAAAATGACCTCGCGGCTGAGTACGGTATCGGACTGATGATCTACTTCCCCTACTTTATAATGAGCCCCGAGTTTAAGGTCAGTCAGGGAGTCCTCAATATCAACTCCCCTACCCAAAACTTCATCTACAGCACCGTGATACAGAAACTATACTCACGGACCTACACCTTCACCATCAACCTCGAGGGCTAGTCGGCTGTTAGCTCCCTGTCTTTGGTATATGATAACCGAAGTGCATAAGCAACAATAAAAGATTCCTTCGTAGAGCTTCGCAGAACTACGGAATGACAATTTGCTTTAAGGCTGCTTCCCAAGCATAATTGTCATGTCGCAACGAAATTGCAGCGAAGCGCAATGTAGTGGAGACATCTTTTATTGATAGTCCACCATCACTTTACTCATTTCATCAATACAACTTACACATATAAATAATCCATATTTTCGCATATTGAACAAATTTTTGCCCAAAATGTTCAGCATTAATAATTAGCACTATAAACATAAAATATTCTAATATGCGTATTTATAAAATGCATAATCGATAATTTTAACACTCGCTTTTGTCCATCTCGCCACTCCCACCGCCATATATCTCCGGACATGCCATGCCAACTAAATGCAAATTTAGCAAATTATTGCATTATTTGCAAATTAAATCCTCATTATCCGCATATAGGAACCAAAGCCATTATCACCGTTCGTTGCCGTCATAACATACCGCTCCGATGGAGCTATAAAATAAACATCACATTGGCTACAAACAGGGCATCCCTACGGGATTGATCTCGATAGCCCCAAGGGGGCACTACTGTTTGTAGTTAATATCCGTTTCATCAAAAAGCCTCATAGAGGCGGCCTGTATCGGGTAGGTTCCTATATGCGAATAGTCAGGATATAAAATTCGCTCTCAAAACATATGCACACGTGACGTAAAAGCAAACCCCAAGCTAGACGTCATTACGAAATTTTTCTACTTTTAAAGTGATGACTGATAAGAAATATATAAGAGACAAGAGATCCCCAATACCGAAAAGTGAAGCGGTATCAAGAATGATGAGTGCCAATAAAGGCTCAGATACAAATCCTGAAAGAACACTTAGAAAAGCATTGAGATCAAAAGGATTAATTGGCTATCGATTAAATTACAAAAAAGTCCCCGGCAAACCCGATATCTGCTTTGTATCAAAAAAGGTTGCAATCTTCGTGAATGGTTGCTTTTGGCATAGATGCCCACATTGCAATTACCCAAACCCTAAGCATAATCAAACTTATTGGATTCAGAAATTCAATAAGACAACAGCCAGAGATAAAAGGACACAAGAACAACTCAAGGAACTAGGTTGGCGAACTTTTGTTATTTGGGAATGTGAAATAAAAAAAGATGCTGATAAAATTGCTGAAAATCTAGCTAGCGAAATCTTATCCACATAGCTAAAATAATTAGTATTTAATTATAAAATCCGTATTGTATTAGTATTTTTGTAACCATTGTGTAATGTTAAACAATATGGTTATGAAGGATTATCTAACAATATCTGAAGCTTCCGAATTGCTGGGCAAAAGTAAAGAGACACTTAGAAGATGGGATAAAGAGGGAATATTGTCAGCTGTACGGGAGCCTGTTAGCAATTATAGGGTATATAAAAAGGACCAGTTTAAAAAGTTCACTGATGTATTGTTTAATAACAATGTTGACGAGCATACTAATTATGTAAAACCCGAAAATGAATATACTGCAATTGAGCTATTCGCAGGTGCCGGTGGTCTTGCTATAGGTCTTGAAAAGGCCGGGATTAAATGTGTAGCCTTAAACGAAATAGATAAATGGGCTTGCCAGACCCTGCGTGCAAACAGACCTAATTGGAATGTACTGGAAGGTGATATCAGGGGTCTTGACCTCACATTATACAATGGCAAGGTAGATATTGTCACGGGTGGGTTCCCATGTCAAGCATTTAGTTATGCTGGAAAAAAACTTGGTCTACAAGATGCTCGCGGAACACTATTTTATGAGTTTGCACGCATAGTGAATGAAGTGAGACCACTTATCTGCATTGGAGAAAATGTACGAGGTCTATTGAGCCATGACAATGGTCGGACTATACAGGGGATGGTGTCTATCCTAGACGAGATTGGATATAATATAGTCCCCGTACAGGTTCTAAAAGCTGTCAATTATAAAGTTCCACAAAAGAGAGAGCGACTGATAATGGTTGGAATTAGAAAGGATTTGCCGTTTGAATTTGAATATCCCAAACCCTACAAAAAAATTTATACACTTGCTGACGCTCTAAAAAAAGGAGAACTGTTCGATTCTGATGTACCATTCTCTGAAGGAACCAAATACCCTAAACGGAAAAAAGAAGTTCTAGATATGATCCCGCCTAAAGGTTATTGGCGCGACCTACCACTCGACATACAAAAAGAATTCATGGGCGGTAGCTTTTGTTTAGGTGGAGGGAAAACAGGTATGGCAAGAAGAATTGGATGGGATGAACCTTGTCTCACCCTCACCTGTAGTCCTGCTCAAAAACAAACAGAAAGATGCCATCCTGATGAGACCAGGCCATTCACAGTAAGAGAATATGCCAGAATACAAACCTTCCCTGATGAATGGATTTTCAAAGGCCCAGTATCTAGTCAGTATAAACAGATAGGCAATGCGGTTCCTGCTAATCTAGGAAGAGAAGTGGGATATGCTATTGTAAAATATCTGAACGAATACTGTCAAACTAGAGCAATGAAAATTTCTGATTAAAGAGACCGATTACCAATATATCCTTTATTACATAATTCATAAAAACATCGTATGTTTGAGTAAACTCAATCACCCTTATGTCTTATCTAAATTGGATCACTGATGCAGACCTAACTGCTGTAGTACTTGATTTATTGAAGCAAGCGGAAGCAGCCAAAAAGAAAGCGGATAAAGCTTTTGGCAAAAATGTAATTGACCCTTTTTCTGCACTATTTGAGACAGGTGGATTTGAACTATCTCATGATGAATGGGTAAAGAGTGAAAAAACAAGACAAGCACAAAAGACACTACAAAATCACATTGGTGAGTTTCACCAAACAGTTCTAGGCTCAACAAAAGGATGGCAGAACATGAAAACAGGTAATGTGTTTGACCTGCTTAATACAAATGAAAAGGTATTAGCTGAAGTTAAAAATAAATACAACACAGTCTCTGGAGGAAAACTATCAACAGTTTACGACGACTTAGAAAACCTTGTTTCACCCAAGTCAAGTAAATATAAAGGCTATACTGCGTACTATGTAGTTATAATACCAAAGAAACCTGAGAGATATAATATTCCATTCACCCCATCAGATAAGGAGGTTGGCAAAAAACGTCGCCTCAATGAAAATATACGTGAGATTGATGGAGCCAGTTTCTATGAGCTCGTAACAGGTGAAAAGAATGCTCTTGAAAATATGTTTGATATTTTACCTCAAGTTATTTTTGATTGCTCAGCGGGAAAATATAAAATACAAGACAAAGAGAAACTTAAACAGTTTTTTGAGCTAGCCTATTTAGATAAATAATATTCCCTTACAAATAACTGCTACACACCTGACTCATATTGTAGCTCCTTGTAGCCCGATCATGTACATCTGCCATAGGGCGAAGATAAATAAGAATTATTCCCTACCTTAGAAGTGGCTTTGAAATGTACAGTGGGAATTGTCATGGTGAGCGTAGCCGAACCATGTCACCCTTCGGTGGGGTTTACACTGAGCCTGCCGAAGTGCTCAGGATGACACCTTCTATTTTTGAAATTATCATACATTTCAAAACGCTTATTAGACATAGTATGGAGACATATTACCTCGAGACCGATCTCGAAAAGATCAAAGCGCTCAGCAAGCTAAGGGAATGGGAAAATGAACGGTTCCGCCGTTTTCTCAAAAACAGGAACGTCCATAAGACGGATATACTCGTGCACCGCCTGAATGAGGCCATCGCGCCGCGTATCGACTGCACAGCCTGCGGCAACTGCTGCCGTGAGCTCAGCCCCTATCTCGATAAGCAGGACCTGCATCTGCTGGCCGAAGCCACTCAGCTCCCTGTGGCGGAAGCCATCACCGCATATACCGAGCGCGATGCGGAGGGTGGCGTCTCATTCAGGGATATGCCATGCTGTTTTCTCAAGGACAACAAATGCAGCATCTACGATCACCGCCCCGGGGTATGCCATTCCTTTCCTCACCTGCACAAACCGGATTTTCCCTCACGTCTGCGCGTCACGATCGAAAACTACGCCATCTGCCCCATCATTTTCAATGTGATCGAGCGGATGAAGGTCGAGACCGGCTTCGAGTGAATGCTTAGCACAGTTTCTTGTCATACTCCAATAATTTGAGGTCAATAAAAAAGCCCCCACATTATGCATGTGAGGGCTTGGTATTGGATTAAGGGTGCTGTTTATTTCATCACTACTACCGTACCGGCTATGGTCTCTGTGTGTCCGTCATAGTAGGTCACTACGAGCTGGTAGGTGTAGGTGTCAAACTGTACAGGTTTGCCGCGGAATGTTCCGTCCCAAGCGCCGGGAGCATTGATACCGTTAGCCTGGCTAGGATTGCTGAATACTTTCTCTCCCCAACGGTCCCATACCTGTACGTCGATCGTAGTAGCACCGAGGATATCCATGGTGAAGAAGTCGTTCAGACCGTCGTTATTAGGCGTGAAGGCCGATGGCACGAATGCTGATGCAGTATTGCTGACCTTGACCAGTATCGTATCTGTGATAGTACATCCGCGTGCATTGGTCACTGTCACTATATAGTACTGTGTCTGAGTAGGCATACCTTCTGCGCTGTCACAGTTTGGTGTACCGCATGGGAAGGTAAGCGAATCCGAAGGGAACCAGTTGTACGAAGTGATAGTAGTATCAGATGTAGCGTGTGCATAGAGTATCACAGGCTCGCCTGCCAGCACGATGATCGGGTTGGAGGTCAGCGTATCTGCGAATGTACCCAGAGGAGCCACGGTGACCGGATCGGTGCCTACGCAGCCGTTAGCATCGGTCACTGCCACTGTGTATGTACCTACAGACAGCCCTGTGAATGTATCTGTACCCTGGATGATATCGCCTATACCATAGGTATATGGAGACAGACCACCTGATGCTGTCACGATGACCACACCGCCTACTCCGCCACCGGAGCATGCTGAGCTACCCGGAGCTACGACCACTGTGATAGGCAGCGGTGATACGACCACTCCGCTGTCGAGTACTGTACATCCGTTATTGTCAGTGACAGTCGCATAGTATGTACCTGCACCGAGTCCGCTGGCTACGTTGCCTGTCTGTACCGGAGTAGTACTCCAGTTGTAGCCATATGGCGCCGTGCCACCGCGTACATCGAGCGATATGAATCCATTGTCACCGCCTGAGCAGGTAGGATCATTCACGGCTGTATTTATAGCTATAGAGTCAGGCTGAGTGAGTGTATAAAGCTCTGTGACAGAGCATCCGTTAGCATCTCCTATAGTGACCGCATAGCTGCCTGCTGTGAGGCCTGTAGCATCGCTGGTAGTCTGTACCGGTGTGGTACTCCAGTTAAAGTTATACAGAGGTACACCTCCACTCACCGTGAGCGCTATCGAGCCTGTACCGGCACCGTTGCAAAGTACATTGGTCAATTGGGCCAAAGTAGTGATAGCCTGTGGCTGTGTCACGACTATAGACTGGTTCTTATGGCATCCGTTTGAGTCTGTCACGACCACTGTATATGTGCCCGCCGGCACACCTGTCTGGAATGAATCTGTAGTAAAGTTATTCCACAGGTACTGGTATGGATGAGTACCGCCTGAATCCATCACTGCTACTGAGCCTGTGCTTGCGCCGAAACATGTCACACTGCTATCCACCAGCTGTACCCAGAGTGAATCAGGGTTGATGATAGTCCTGGTGAATGGCACCATACATCCGTTAGCATCTGTCACGATCAGGTAGTAAGGGCCACCTGCGAGATTGATGATATTCTCCGTAACTGGTCCCACCGGTGCGAATGTATCCGCACCAAGGTACCACTGGAAGCTGTATGGCTGAGTACCACCATATGGTGTCGGAAGAATATAACCGTCGTTGAAGTCGAAACATGAAATATTCTTCTGAATACCGCTCACATACATAGGTGCAGGCTGGTTGACCACGATAGAATCTGTGATCTGGCATCCATGAGCATCTGTGACTGTGGTAAGGTATGTACCTGCACCGAGGAAGTTCACATTAGCGGTATTGCCTACGTTAGGTGACCATACATATGTATACTGTGGTGTTCCGCCTATTACTATCAGATCTATGCTGCCATTGAGGTCGCCATTACACTTAGGATCGGTCACTGTATTTGCGATAGTGAGAGTCAGAGGATTAATCAGTGTCACTGTCAGACTTGATGAGCAGCTATTGACATCAGATACGGTCACTGAGTATGTACCTGCTGCCAGACCTGTATTGTCAGGAGAGTTAGGTCCTGCAGGCGTCCATGTATATGTATCGACACCTGTGCCACCAGTGACGGTGAGTATGATAGAGCCGTCTGTTCCATTGTTACAAACTACCGGCGAAACAGAATCAGTCACTACAAGTGGCTGCGGATCTGTTATCCTGATGCTATCCCTGTTCTGGCATCCGTTAGCATCTGAGATGATGACAAAGTACCATCCGCCTGAGAGGCTGTCTACACTTTGAGTATTGGCAAAGTTTGACCAAAGGAATGTGTATGGTAAAGTACCGCCGGTCACAGATGTGATCGAAGCTGATCCGTTATTAGCCCCTGCACATGTCACATTTGTTCCTGTGATCGTTGATGTTATAGCTGTAGGATTGGTCAAAGTATCTGACAGGCTTGTGCTGCATCCATTTCCGTCTGTCACAGTCACTGTATAGATACCCGCTCCGAGACCGGTAATGGTAGAAGTAGTCTGAGCAGTGCCTGTCCAGCTATATGTATAGCCACCTGAGCCGCCGCTAGGCAGTACAGTTATTTCACCATTGTTAGAATTATTACAAGTGATATTTGTCACTATAGATATCGCAGACAATGTAGATGGTGGTTGTATGACAGTACCAGAGTCAATGAGGCTACAACCATTAGCGTCTGTGATCGTCACGGTATAAGTGCCAGGCCCTATACCTGATACACTGTCAGTACTGCTTGATACAGGAGACCATGAATAAGTGTATCCGCCCACTCCCGGTGTGCCACCTGACACTGATACTACTACACTACCGGTATTGCCGCCGGTGCATCCGCTGTTAGTGACTGTCACGACAGCTACGATCGGATTCGGCTGATTGATGAGTATCGTGTCATATCCTTTACAACCGTTAGCATCTGTGATAATGACCTTATACAGACCTGCAGTCAGGTTGCTCAGATTCTGAGCTGTGTCAAAGTTTGACCAGAGATATGTATATCCCGGTGTACCGCCGCTTACAGTCAGTGTCGCCGTACCATTATCTCCCCCCGCACAGCTGGTATTAGTACCTACTATGTTTGCTGAGATCGCAGATGGATTGACAATGTTCTCTGTCAGACTTGCAGTACATCCATTTGAATCAGTCACATTCACAGTGTATGGCCCTCCTGCCAGATTACTGATAGTAGTTGTGGTTTGTCCACCCAGCCAGCTATAAGTATATCCTGGTGTGCCGCCGCTTGCAGTCACTGTGATCGAACCATTATTGGCATTATTACATGTTATCTGTGTCACTATCCCTGTCACAGACAGAGGATTGAGAGGCTGTGTGATGACAGCACTGTCTATTGATTGACATCCCGCCGTATCAGTCACTGTAAGGTAATATGTACCTGCTGGTATGCCTGTGATGAGAGCCCCTGAACCAACGTTAGGAGACCATGTATAAGTATATCCACCGCTCTGATAGCTACCAGATGCACTTACAGAAAGTGTATCTGTATTTGTGCCATTACACAGTATATTACTTATTGAGATTGTATCCTTGAGTTTTGTCGGACGAATGATTCTTATACTGTCTATGTGAGTACAGCCATTTGCGTCAGTGATAGTGACATCATAAGTTCTATCTCCTACCAAGTTTGTTATCGCAAAAGATGTATCTCCTGTGCTCCATAGCAATGTCAGAACACCTGTGCCACCGGTAGCTGTGAGGGTAGCCGTACCATTGTGAGCTCCATAACAAGGGTGCACATTTGTATTGACAATAGTATCACTGATAGCAGCAGGATTAGCCAGAGTATCTGCGATTGTAACCACACATCCATTAGCATCAGTCACTGAAACATCATATATGCCGCCTGGCAGACCGCTGATGCTAGGTGTGGTTTGTCCGGTAGACCAATCATATATGTACCCGCCGACACCACCATAGACTGTGAGTGCTATAGCTCCATTGCTATCAGAGTTACATTTTACTATTGTGATATGCTGATTCACTATTATGCCCGACAGTGGCTGATTCACGGTACCCGATGCCGTGATAGTACATCCGTTAGCATCTGTTGCAGTCACTGTATATGTACCCGGACCTACTCCTGATATACTGTCCACTATACTGCCCGTAGATGACCATGCATATGTATAGCCAGCTGTGCCACCTGTCACGGTCACTAGGACACTACCGGTGCTGCCACCATTACATGAAACATTAGTCACTGATGTGAATGCATTCAATGCAGCTGGTTGAGTCACAGTGCCAGATGCAGTAATGTTGCATCCATTGGCATCTGATATGGTCACAGTATATGTGCCAGGACCAACTCCTGATACACTGTCCACTGCACTGCCTGTAGATGACCATGAATATGTATAGCCACCAATGCCAGGTGTACCACCTGTCACTGTCACTACTACGCTGCCATTGCTTCCACCGTTGCAAGATACATTAGTAACAGTCACAGATGCACTGAGTGCGGATGGCTGTGTCAATGTAATAGTATCTATCTGTCTGCATCCGTTTGAATCTGTTATGATGACACCATATTGTCCCGCGGCCAATCCGGAAATAGAATATGAAGTGTCGAAATTATTCCAAAGTATATTATATGGAGGAACTCCACCGCCTGTTATTGTAAGGCTAGCCGAACCGTTACCTGCTCCGTAGCAAGTCAGGTTAGTACCTGTTATACTTGACACGATAGGTGCCGGATTAGACAATGTCTCTGTCAGAGTACCTGTACAGCCACCGGTTGAAGATACAGTCACTGTATATGTACCACCAGGCAGGCCATTAATGAATGGTGTGGTCTGACCGCTGGTCCAGGTGTAAGAATATCCTCCTGATCCGCCGCTCACATTTAGATCGATCGCTCCATTGCTGTCATTATTACATGTGACATTTGTCACTACTGCTGATATGATCAATGGTGAACCTGTCTGTAACACTGTTCCCGATGCTGTGATACTGCATCCGTTTGCATCTGTGATGGTCACTGTATAAGTACCCGCACCGACACCTGATACACTATCTACGGTACTGCCTGTAGATGACCATGAATATGTATAGCCACCTAAACCAGGTGTACCGCCAGTCACAGTCACAACTACACTGCCGGTAGTGCTGCCGCTGCATCCGATATTAGTCACAACTACAGTAGCTGACAGAGGAGTAGGCTGAGTCACTGTGATAGTATCAATCTGCTGACATCCGAATGAATCAGTTATTACTACACCATATTGTCCGGCAGATATACCGCCAATAGTAAGTGAGCTGTCGTCATTGCTCCAAAGTAAAGTATATGGTGGAACTCCGCCATTCACGGACAAGGTCAGTGTACCATTTGCCGCTCCAAAGCATAACGGCTCAGTAGCCGTAATAGCTGATGTGAGAGCCGCAGGATTTGACAACACACTCTTAGTCGCCGCTGTACATCCATTAGCATCTGTCACTGTGCATATATATACACCAGCTGACAGGCCACTGATATACTGTATAGTCTGGCCTGTTGACCAGTTGTATGTATATCCTCCTGAACCACCACTGGCGAGTATATCGATAGTACCGTTAGTACCACCAGCACATCCCACCTGTGAGATAATGATAGAAGTATCATATAAGGCTGTAAGAGGCTGAGTGATCGTAGCGCTGTCAACGAATGTACATCCATTGATATCAGTGACTGTCACAAAATACTGGCCCGGAGCTACATTCGCCACTATCGAATCAGTGCTGACCGATGGAGACCATGTATAAGTATTTCCACCATTACCTCCGGTTAGCGTTGCCACGATGCTATCTATATTTGTTCCGAAGCAGGCTACGTTAGTCACTGCTAATGTGCCAGTCAGAAGTGGTGGACGATGGATCCTTATACTATCACTATGCTCACATCCGTATGAATCAGTAACCCTGACGCGATACAGACCTGTTACCAGATGTGTGATATCAGCTGTGGTATCAAAGTTTGACCACAATATTTGATAAGGCGCTACACCACCACTGATTGAGATTTGCGCTGTGCCATTTCCATATCCGTAGCATGTCACATTGGTTTTTGTAATGGTTGTAACTACAGGAGTTGGATTGATCAATGTATCTGAGACAGAAGCCTGACATCCATTAGCATCAGTCACTGTACCGGTATATATACCTGCTGGCAGACCGCTGATGATCTCTATATTCTGTCCCGAGGACCAGTTGTACAGATATCCACCTGCACCACCGCTGGCCAGAAGGTTGATAGTACCATTGCTGTCGCCATTACATCCTACCGGTGTCACCACCGATGTGGCAGACAGGGCCACTGCTGTTTGAGTGATCCTGACAGGGTTCAGTGCATATCCTACACTGCAGCTGCTGTCATCTTTTACATATACATTATAGGTACCTGCTGATATACCGCTGAAAATACCGGTAGTATTAGTGTAAGTAGTTCCACCATCTATCGAGTATGAAAGAGGTCCATTAGTACTGGTAGCATAGACCCATATGGTATCATCGGCTGCCCCAAAGCAGGTAATGCTGTGTGTATTGACAGAGTCTATCACCGGCAATCCAAGAATATTTACAACACCTGTGATAGGAGAACCAGTACAAGTGACACCAAATGCAGTATCAATAGGAGTGACTGTCACTGTATAGCTGCCCGGCAAGCTACCACCTACTGTGATAGTAGCTGTGCCTGATGAACCCGAAAGCCCCGCAGGGAGTGACCACTGATATTCATCAGCATTGGATACTCCTGTCACAGTCACTGTACCTGAACCTACGGATGAGCAATAGCTTGTATTGGCTATAGTACCACCTGTCGGAGTAGATACAAAATTGACTACGAGGGATGCGCTGCTAGGAGCACATGTGCCGTTAGAGACGGTCCATAAATATGTATAGCTACCCGGTACAGATACTGTAGCGCTGGATGTACCTAAAGCAGAGTCGCCGAAAGTAGTAGTACCTGGTCCTGCAGTCTGAGTCCAGAGACCTGACCCTGCCGAAGGTATATTGCCTGTCAGGTTAGTGGTCAGTGTACCGCATAGATCCTGAGTACTGCCTACCGTAGCAGTGGTAGGAGTAGCATAATAGTTTATGGTATCAGTAGCCGAGCTGGTACATGTACCGCTGCTGATGGTCCATGTGAAAACATAAGTACCATAAGATGATACTGCCGCTGTCGATGCACCTGAGGTACCATTGCTAAAGAATACAGTTCCCGGACCTGAAGTCTCTGACCATGCACCTGTACCTACCGTAGGAGTGTTACCGCCGAGAGCAGCACTGGTGAGTGATCCGCATATATTTTGTGAGGTCGGAGTGACAGTAGCAGTGGTTGGCGCCGGGTAGAAATTCACTGTGACTGTGGCTGAAGATGATGGACAAGACCCACTGGCGATTGTCCACACAAATACATAAGTACCATTCGCTGTCACTGTCGCTGTAGATGAGCCGGAGTTTGGAGTGTTAAAAATAACAGTGCCCGGACCTGATTGAAGGCTCCACGTTCCTGTGCCTGTGACAGGCGTATTACCGCCCAGTGACCCACTGGTCAGAGATCCGCATGAATTCAATATAGGGCTGCTGACAGAAGCAGTGGTCGGTGTAGGAGAGTATACTACGGTCTCAGTCGCTGAGCTGGAAGGGCATACTCCATTTGATATGGTCCAAGTATAGTGATATGTCCCGTATTGAGTAGCTATCGCTGCAGCTGAGTTTGACAAGTCATTTGGAGTAAAGGTGCTGGTGCCGGTACCAAGCGTTTGTGTCCATATACCTGTACCAACACTAGGTGAATTGCCGAGAAGTGAACCACTGGTCAATGAGTTGCATATACTTTGATTAGGCCCAACCGAAGCAGCAGTGGGTGACTGGTTTATGGTCAGATCAAAAGAAGTGCTGCTGGTACAACCACCATTGTTATTGGTCATGGTCAAAGTGACCAGGCCACCATTGGCAATATCATTTGGGCCAAAAACATATGTAGGAGTGGTAGTAGTACCGCTTGTGCCCTGGAAGCTACCATCGCCCCCAGTAATGCTCCATGATAACGTTCCATAATTTGCAAAGCCTCCTACTCCATATGTGTATCCTGCCGGTACGGTATAAGAGCCTGTGCCGGCACATACCGTAGCAGATGTGGTTGTTCCTGCTGTGACCGAAGGAGTAGTTATCTCATAACTCAAGACTGCAGAGTTTGCGCACCAAGTGGTGTTAGCTTCATAGAAGCCGATGTTCCACTGCCCGCTTCCTACCGCCTGAAAGACCACAGCTGATCCAGCGGTTGAATTGGTATAAGTACTGAACCCATCTATACAAAAGCCACTATTATCACTACATGATGGGTTAGGTGCTGTCCAGTAAAAGGAATAAAGGACATTATTGGTCACATTTATTGTCCAGTAGGCCCCCGCACCACCGTTTACACTTTGATAGGAGCATGTTGGATCATTAGCTGCACCCTGGGCGACCACGCTACATTGCCCATTGGCATTGTTTTGCGTCATAATACTGATAAATGTCAGGAGGGCTAGAAATTTAGAGAAAGAGTAGACTTTTTTCATAAAATGGGTTGTTATCGTTTCAAATCAAACTTGTTCTTCATACAAGTAATGCGCAACATACATAAATTTTGTTGTAATTTAAAAATTTGTGAAAAAATAAGTTTGCAAAAAAAACATTCTTGCCATTTTACCAAGTATATATTGGGGTTTAAGATATATGTAAAATCAATATGGCTCCAGTGAATTTTATTGCTTTTTTCAGCCGATAAGAGCAAAAAAGATATGATAAGGCGAAAATTCCATACGTAAAAAAGCCCTTTAGCCAGTCGGCTAAAGGGCTTGAAATATTTCCTGATGGCTTTATCTCATTACCACGACTGTACCTGCTATGGTCTGCTGATGTCCATCGAAATATGATATTACTAACTGATAAGTATAGCTGTCATATTGTACTTCTTTGCTATGGAAGGTGCCGTCCCATCCGTGGGTATCGTTTATTCCATTAGGCTGTGACGGGTTGTCAAACACCTTTTCTCCCCATCTGTTCCATATTTTCACATCAGCAGATACTGCACCGAGGATATCAAACTCAAATCTGTCATTCAGATTGTCGCCGTTAGGCGTGAATGCTGTAGGTATGAATATCGATGGCTCTTTGGCGATTGTGACACTGACAGTATCAGTGACAGTACATCCGCGCGCGTTCTCGACTGTGACCGTATATACCTGAGATACAGACGGTGTAGCTATCGGATCGTCGCACTGAGTAGTGTCAGCGCACCCGCTAAAGTTTAACGAATCAAGCGGGCTCCAGAAGTAAGCGATGATAGCAGTATCTGAGGTAGCGACGGCCTCCAGCTGCACCGGTTCTCTGGCCAACACATAGTTTGGATTAGCGGTGAGTGTCACAGCCAGACTGCCTATCGACGCGATGGTCAGAGTGGTATTGCCTTGGCATCCGTTTACGTCGGTGACGAGTATTGAATAAATGCCAACCCCCAGATGCGCAAAGGTATCTGAATTCTGTACTATATTTCCTATCTGGTACCTATATGGTGGTACGCCGCCGGTCACATTGACCACTGCATATCCGTCAGCATTGCTGATACAGGTGGTCAGCGCACCTCCTCCCAGAGATACTGATATTGGAAGTGGCTCGACGAGGCTCGCAGTGTCAAACACCTGACAGCCCGCCTGGTCCGAAACAGTAGCAATATATGTCCCTGCATTGAGATTGGTTGCATTGCTACCATTCTGAGCCGGGGTTGTATTCCAGTTATAAGAATATGGTGGAGCTCCTCCCTGCACATCCAGCGCTATGAATCCGTTCGTGCCTCCGTTGCATGTTGGATTGTTCAGAGAAGTATTGACGGCCATTGGCGACGGTTGCCCGTTGATCACGATGCTTCCCGTCTGGTGGCATCCGTTTGAGTCTGTCACGACTACTGCATAGTTTCCACCCGGTATATTATTCTGGAATGAATCTGTGACAAAGTTGTTCCACAGGAATTGATATGGACGCGTACCGCCTGAGTCCACTACTGCTACCGATCCTGAGTTCGCGCTCTGACAGGTAGCATTCGTACCTATCATCGTGATCACAAGAGAATCAGGATTGACAATATATCTGGTGAAAGGCACCATACAGCCATTGGCATCTGTGACGATCAGATAGTAATAACCTCCGGACAACTGGATAATATTCTGTGTGACCGGACCCTGAGGTGCAAAAGTATCCTGGCCTAAATACCACTGATAGCTATAAGGCAATGTGCCACCATACGCTGTTGGCCATATTTCCCCATCATCATAGTTGTGGCAGGAGACATTCTTTTGTATACCGCTCACATACATAGGCGTCGGCTGATTGACGACTATTGAGTCGCTGATCGAGCAGCCATGAGCATCGGTCACAGTGACGGAATATGTACCAGCAACCACGAATGTCACGTTAGGGCCTGTGCTGATACCTCCCAGCCAGCTATATGTGTATGGAGTAGTACCGCCGGTCACTATCACACTGATCGTACCATTGTTGAGCCCATTGCAGCTAGGCTGAGTGACGATATTGGATATAGATAATGCTGAAATATTATTGACCACTACAGAGATAGTAGCAGAGCAGCCGTTATGATCGGTCACTGTCACATCATAGGTCCCTGAAGCTATATTAGTGGTATCTGCACCTGTGCTGCCAGCAGGAGACCATACATATACATATGGACCTGTGCCTCCGGACACACCAATATGAATAGAGGAATTGTTGATGCCTGTACAATTGGTCTGGCCTACAGAGTCAGACAATACCAACGGCAATCCTTCTGCCACCGCAGCACTGTCTCTCTTCTGGCATCCGTTTGAATCTGTAACGATGACGTAGTATACACCGCCTGACAGGCCGGTCGTGGTCGAGTCGATAGAGAAATTGGACCAGAGGTATGTATATGGTGGTGTTCCGCCGCTTACAGTGACAGTCGCAGATCCATTGCTGGCACCTGCACAGGTCACCGCAGTAGCGCTGACGACATCACTCAGGGCTGTTGGGTTGACGATGGTTTCTGTGAGACTGACCACACAGCCCTTGATATCTGTCACTGAGCCTGTATAAGTACCTGCTGACAGTCCGCTTATGATCTGTAGTGTCTGAGTACTGGACCAGTTATATGTATATGCTCCCCAGCCTCCGCTCGGCAGCAATTCTATCGATCCGTTATTGGCCCCATTGCAGGTGATGTTGCTTACCACAGCGTTTACAGTGAGTGGTGCCGCAGGTTGAGCTATTACGACAGGATTGACGACATATGCCGATTTACAGCTGCTGTCATCTTCCACGAATACATAGTAATCGCCCGCTGCCAGTCCTGTGAATAATCCGGTAGAGTTTGGATATGACAGGCCGCTGTCTATTGAATAAGAAATACTACCATTGGACGATGTAGCAAGGATCGAGATCGTATCAAGTGCCGATCCGTAGCAAACCAGATCAGTAGAAGTAAGACTAATGATACTAGGTGGAGTGAGCGGATTGATCCTCACCGTATTGGCCATGCTAGTGTCACATCCGACACTATTGGTAGCTATAGCATTATAGACACCACCCAGAGTGAATGTACCGAAGTTGATCGGGCCACCTGTACCCGCTAGTGGCCCTGCTACCAAGAGACCACCTGTATATAATGAATACGTAGTAGCAGTATCTGTATGTGCCATACCTATCTGACGGCCAGTATCTCCTATACAATATGAACCGCCGCCGGTCACTGCATAAGGGGTCGGAAGACTCACGAGCGATACAACCGCAGAATCAGCCATGGTAGAAGAACAATATGGAGAGGCCACGAATGTACCTATCACAGTGTAGGTGCCCGGTGCGCCCTGCCCACCAAAAGAAATTTGATTGCCCGTTCCCGCTATCGGGTTTCCCTCAGGAGTCACTCCATTCAGGAATAACTGATAGCTCACCCCCAGCTGAGAGCCATTCAATGTGATAGAAGGGCCTGTGGCTGAGTTAGGACAGGCCTGGCCTCCGCCTGATACCCTAAATACAGTAGGTGTCTGGCTCAGGCCGACATTCACATATCCGATCATAGGCTGTCCGCATCCGGTGAATACAAATCCCTGAATGGTGTATGTTCCGATCTGAGTTTCATTAGCAAAAACCAGAGGAGATGCACCTGTACCTACCATACTATCTACAGCTACACCATTATAATAAACAACATACAGTATACCGGGTTGAGAGCCGCTCAACTCGATAGGCACGCCTGATCCGCCCGGACAATAATCTCCTCCGCCTTGTACAGTATATTGTACCGGCAGGGCTGCTATATCAAAAGTATCAAATACTGCAACTGACCAGCCGCAGCATCCTTCCCGCACTCTATACCTTACTATATACTGGCCGGGAGCATATCCGGTGAGATTGACGGTGGTAGAGTCCAGACTGGATTGATACAGCGGGCTGTTTACACTGGCCCCCTGATATATTCTCCAGTCATACTCCTGCTCCAGTCCCCAGTGAGAAGCTGCTGTAGTTCTTAGTGTAATAGTCCCATCTAAACATATAGTATGTGCTGAGAGGTTGAGTACCGGCTGTATCCTGTTATCAGGAGCTATTTTTAAATACGCTGCATATTGTATACCATTCACAAATAGGTCAATGTCCTGATCTGGAGTGGTAGCATATACTACGATCGGTGACGAGGTCGCATTGTAGCTCGACGCAGGAGGCGCCGCAGGCAGATTGCGAATGTCATCTTCTATGGTCAGAGACGGAGGGAAGGTCCAGATACCTGATGATGTGGTCAGGTCTATCTCTGAGTAGATACATGCTTTAGCATTATTATATTGGATAGTTACCACATAGTTGTTTGGCACTTGTGTGGAGTTGCCTGAGACTGTAGCCCCTGCTACTGCTACGATAGCCTGAGCGAGGCCATCAGCACCATCTTCGCCTCTGCCGCCATCGCCGCCATTGCCACCATTGCCACCATTGCCGCCCTGGCCCTGATCGCAGCCTCCGTGATTAAATCCTGCATTGCCGCCGCCGCCGCCTGCTCCGGACTGTCCGTTCGCACCGGCCCCGCCTGTGCCACCTGCGCCCGGTATGACATATGATGTCGTCACAGTACCTGTAGTAGCTGCCCCGCTGGCATAAATGCCAAAGGAACCGCCACCGCCCCAGCCGCCGCTGCCCGGCAGACCGCCACCACCACCTGCACCACCTGCACCACCGTTAGGGTCGCCGCCGCCGCATCCGCAGGTGCAGCATGTACCGATACCGGCGCCGCCGCCGCCGCCGCCGCCGCCGCCGCCAAATCCATTGCTGCCGCTAGCGCCCTGTGTGCCTGGTGTATAATATGTAGGTGAAGCTGCCGGAGTAGCCGGCCTGGTACCTGCTGAATAACTCGTGGTGCCACCGGCTCCATTGTTACCTCCTATTCCCGGATCGCCTACCCCACCTGTGGAACCACAATTTACTGTATTGCAACCGCTGGCACCGACATAGCCACCACCTGCACCGCCACTGGCGCCACCATTGCCACCACCGCCTGCGCCTCCACCCGTACCGCTGCCACCGCATCTGTTTTGATTTCCGGCGCCTGCAGCGCCTGCAGTGCCGCCGCCGCCTGCACCACCCACTCCGCCGGGAGTGACACCATTAGTTCCATTGGCACCTGCACCGGCGAATATCTGTGTACGGATCACTTTAAAGTTTGCTGAGTTATTATAGGCTAGTAATCCATAGTTTGAATAGCCTTCTCCATTGACAGTAGTACTACTGATGTCCAGTGTGCGTACCGTTACATCCTGGAGTTCCCAGTTGCTTGCTCCATTAGATACGAATCCTACCCTGTGAGCAACACTATTGCTGATCACCTGTGTACCTGAGCAATAGATGACTGTACTATCAATATTTGATTTTGACCAAAGCCCGTTAGTGATCACAAAACTTCCGTCTATTATCAGATTACTTGGTATCTGGAGGGGCACTGATTCATTATAAGTACCCACACTGAGCCTCATACCTGTTCTGCCTGCGAGCTGTGTCAATGCATAGGCTATGGTCTTGTACGGCACGTCTGGTCCTCCTGCAAATGTCGAATCTTTACCTGTAGGTGATACATAGGCAAAATTACAGTCTGACGATCCTACCGTGACCACACAGGTCGGTGCTATAGCATTGGGAGGACAACTGGTCAGATACGTGAGATTGATATCATATGTACCTGTATTGATAGGCGCTGTCCATACGAAGGATGAAGTACTGCCTGTGGTCGGAGATCCTCCGCTGGCGGTCCAGTTATAGCCGGTAGCCCCTATTATAGCCCCCACAGTCGGTGGGGTCAGTATATTAAGGATATGTGTGGAACCCGGCAGCACCGTAGATCCGCATATTCCTGATATGATCGGAGGGACAGGATCACCACCCGGCTGACCGAGCGGATTGTAGGTCACGACAGCACAATTAGAAATAGTGGTCTGCGAAAGGAAATTAGCTGTACAGTTACTGGTCACCTCGCAGCGGTATAATCGTGTGCCGCCGGTAGTAGGAGGGGAATATGTGCTGCTATTAGCTCCTGCTATATTAGTCCATCCTGTACCCGGGCATGCTGTACTGGTAGACACCTGCCATTGGTAATTTTGACCGGTATTCCAGCCGTATAGGTCAAGCGCCGCTGCCACTGTCAGTGTGGTAGGTACACCATCGCAGAGCGAAGTATTTGCTGCTGGCTGCGTGATGATAGTAGGAGGATAGTCATAGGTCCAGACAAAAGAATAATAAAAACGATAGTTGCCACACCATGGAGATATAGTATTGTGTACTATGCATGGAGCAGAATCCATAAAGTTAACTACAGAGATGTTTGGATTTTGACAATCATATGAGTCACCATATACGGATGGGAAACAGTTGAAAAAATTATATGACTCAAAAGTACAAACGTTCCCACTTGAGCAATTCTTCTCGAAGCCTTCCAGTCCTAATGTAAACACGCTGGCATTAGAGTTCGTCACATTCCATATCTGATAGTTCTGAGGTTCCAAAGTATTTCCATCATCTTCATAATGGAAGCAGACAGGTCCGTTAAGGATCGATCCGGTACCATTGTCTACGGCAGTTATCTTCCAGGTAGGATCGGGGTTGCCACATCCGGGACAGTCATTATAGTTCGTGCGTTCTACAGCAGTGATGGTCACTTGCAGGTTTACGGTCTGTGCAAATGTCATCTGGATAGTAGTGCAAAGAAGTATAGCAGAGAGTAGATTTTTCAATCTCATAAATTAAAGGTTTTGCCCCAAATATACACATACGAGCCATTAATTTTAAAAAATCATAAAAAAAATAAAAATTGTCTCCAAATGTACTGAAAATCAGTGCGATTATTAATTTTCTATATTTATATAATTCATGTTTTTATGACCAGGATCATTACTTTATCCACACTCTTTACTTATAGAATTTTTCGCACTTTCGGACTTCCTGATACAGGTTGTTTTGTAAACTGAATGTCATAATTTTGCAAAGGGATTTTGATCTAAAAATCTGATCAGGTAAGAAAAAATTAAAAATATACCGTTTTTATATTTCTCCGCTGAGCCGGTATAAAAAATACACACAGGACAAATCAATGCATTAGGTGCATTTAAAAGAATGATAGGCTTAATATAAATAAGTCTATAATTACAGTTTGTGAATTTAATAGCAGATCGATATTTTTTCATTAATATATATAATATATTCTATTGAGTAGCGTTGAACTTCCTTTACTGACAAAACAGACCATTGGTGCTGGCTAATTTATATTTTGAAAGGGTAAGTCAAGATGTAAATCAATACATAACAACTGCAACTAATAAATACTTTTGGACATCATAGATACAATTCACAACTAAATCTAAAAAAATGAAAACAAAAACCAGCCCTTTCATCAAGGTAATAATGATGTGCGCAGCGATCTGCTATATGGTCACGGTCCGGGCGCAAACCCTCACTGTCTCGGACAGCAGTAGCGGATCCTGCAATAATAATGGTCAGATAACTGTATACGTCACCGGGGGCACAGCTCCTTATATATATGCATTGAGTTCCTATTACAGTGGTGGTGGCACAATTACCCAAAGTAGCCCGGTTTTTACTGGCCTTTCACCAGAGTATTATAATGTTTCTGTGACTGACGCCGCAGGAAATGGAGCGACATTGTTCGTATACATTCCTGGCACATTCAGTGCCTACCAGAATATCACTCCCGCCGTATGTCCAGCTACCACCGGCAGTGAGAATATCGTCGTGGACTCGGCGCAATATTCTTATACGTATCTATGGAGCAATGGTGCCACTACAGCCACGATCACGAATGTACCGATAGGGGCAAACTACTCCTGTACAGTCACCAAAACCTCGACAGGTTGCAGTATAGTGCTCGCTCCTGATTCGTTTGGCATGTACCAGACATCATCTATAGCTGACAGTTTCAGCAATACAATTGCCAATTGTAATAATGGCACCTCTGTGGTCACTGTTTGGGGTGGTGCACCGCCGTATACTTATCTCTGGAGCACCAACCAAACCACGACGACTGCTACTAACCTGTCCAGCCAGCAGTATACTGTGACCGTCACCGATGCCCAGGGCTGCACCAGCGTAGGCTGGACCTATATCCAGCAGGGCATCGTTATCAGTACTAATGTAACTTCTACTGCAGAAAACTGCAGCAACGATGATGGTACCGCTACTATCACGGCCCTTAATGGTACCGCTCCTTTCACATATCTATGGTCTACGGGCAATACCACAGCCACTATCACCGGCCTTGCTACAAATGGCTATTCAGTCACGGTGATCGACGCAGCCGGATGTACAGCTTCAAACTATGCTTATGTATCGCAGACGAGTCCTATCATCACTTCGGCCACTGCATCCAATACCCAATGCACCAACCCTACAGGTAGTGTGACTGTGACTGCATCAGGGGGTACGGCACCATATTCATATGTCTGGACTACCAGTCCGGTCCAGATCACTGCTACAGCTTCAGGGCTTCCTGCCGGCTCTTACAATGTGGTCGTGACTGATGCCGCAGGCTGTGTCCAGTATGCATACGCTCAGGTGAATGACAATTCTTCACTTAGTTTAAACCTCAGTACTGTAAACGCAATATGCGGTGTCGTGACGGGCTCTGCTTTTGCCAATGTGAGCGGTGGTAACCCTCCATACAGCTATATCTGGAACACAGGTGCTACGACATCGTCTATAAGCGGGATCAACCAGACTGAATGTGTATTTTGCACAGTCACAGATGCCTCAATCTGTCTGGTCAATCAAAATTCTACCATATACAGCTACAGCCCGGTCTCACTATCTATCAGCACCAGTAACGCATCCTGTATTTATACTGCAGATGGTGCTGCATCGGTCTCAGTATCCGGTGGTACCGCGCCCTATACTTACTACTGGTCCAATGGCCAAACTTCTGCCACTGCCACAGGGCTACTGACAGGCTGGTACTCAGTATATGTCAGCGACGCCCACGGCTGCAGCCAGAGCACTTATTTTAATGTCGGGTATAACAGTATACTGCCATGCGCGGTATCCATATCCGGCTATGTGATCAATGACTACAATGCTGACTGTATCGAAGACGGGCCGGACTATGGCCTCCAGAATGTATGGGTAGGATGCTTCCCCGACGGAGGATGGCAGTGGACGACCTATGGTGGATCTTATGATTTCATACTGCCTCCGGGCGCTTATTATGTAGAGCAGGCACCACCACTCTATCACACGGTGATATGCCCTTCTACACCTCCTACTGTCACACTCACCGCCGGACAGAGTTCACCGAATTGCAATTTCTACAATCAGCCCGACTCGGTCAATGACCTGACGTTAGCTACCATACCATTTGAGCCTGCAGTAGCGGGGTTTACTCAGCAGATCGACCTGTTCATCGCAAATCTGGGCAGTATCAACGCCAATCCTGATGTGGTCTATATGCACTCCGTGAGCGAAAATTTCCTGGGCAGTACTCCCTCACCGTCATCATATGACCCGACCACAGGCCGCATAGAGTGGAATAGCAGCATACTAACCTCACTGGCTGCGAATGGTATCGATATGATCACGCTCAATTTTGGCATACCATCATCACTGGCTACAGGATATATCCTGAATAACACTGATACGGTCTATCCTATCGTGGGTGACTATGACCCAAACAATAATTATGAGAGCTACATCGCTAATGTGGTGCGTGCTTATGACCCTAACTATATCGATGTGACTCCTGCAGGCACAGGTACCCCGGGATATATATCAACTACCAAAGACAGCCTGTTGCAATATGTAGTGCATTTTCAGAATACAGGCAACTATCAGGCTACAGATGTCAAACTCAAAATACCTGTAGACCCGAACCTTGACATTTCGACCTTCCACTTCATCGGGTCTAGCAGTACCAACCCACCGACTATCACAGCGGATAAAAACAGGATACTTACCATTGATTTCCCATATATATATCTTCCTGACAGTTTCGCGAGTCCGCTCGGCAGCCATGGGTTTGCTGCTTTTACTTTCAAACAGGTCAAAGGGCTCCAGCCTCTCAGTACTATACAGGAAAGCGCGAACATTTATTTTGATTATAATACTCCTGTCCCTACCAATTCGACCCTCAATACCATAGAAAACAACAGTGGTATCAGGGTGATAAGCCAGGATGGATTCGGCATGTACCCCAATCCTACTCAGGACAATGTCACACTCGATCTCTCTGCCCTCAATGAGAGCAGGGTCGAGGTCCGTGTCTATGACATGATGGGTAGAATGACGTTAGAGCTACCATATACCAATATATCCGGCACGAAACAGCTATCACTCTCCACTTCAGGCCTTGCTGCCGGAGTGTATAGTGTGGAGGTGACCGGCAGTACCAGTCATGTCCAGAAACTGGTCAAAACAGATAAATAAATACAAGGGACGGGGGACGAAGGGCGGGGAACGGCATATGCAGTTTTCGGCCCTCGTCCCCCGCCACTCGCCACTTACAAATACCTATCGAAAAACGACCAAAGCCCTGCCATTTCGGTGGGGCTTTTTTGTTGTCCGAAAAATACCCACATTATATCCACAAATCGTGTGTTTTTTGTGTTTTTTTAATAGGTCTAAACCATAGTATTTACATAGGTTTTATCTATATTCGACCGTTCGAAAAAATAAACAAGAAATGAGCACACAAATGGCAGTAGAAAATGAGTTGGTCCCGGAGAAAAAAGAATATTCAGCAGATTCCATTCAGGTATTAGAAGGCCTGGAGGCAGTGCGCAAACGCCCTGCGATGTATATAGGTGATATTGGTGTCAAAGGATTGCATCACCTGGTATATGAAGTAGTCGACAACTCTATCGATGAAGCACTGGCTGGTTATTGCAAAAACATTTATGTCACTATCCTCCCTGACAACTCTGTCCGTGTGAAAGATGATGGCCGTGGTATACCGGTAGACTGGCATGAGAAAGAACAGAAGTCAGCGCTCGAAGTGGTAATGACCGTACTGCACGCAGGTGGTAAATTTGACAAAGACTCATACAAAGTATCGGGAGGTCTACACGGCGTAGGTGTATCCTGCGTGAATGCCCTATCTGATCCACTGCTGGTGGAAGTACATCGTGCCGGCAAAAAATACGAGCAGGAATACAGAGAAGGCAAGCCACTCTATCCCGTCAGGGAAATAGGCACTACGGACCATAGGGGCACGATAGTGACGTTCAAACCCGACGCGACGATCTTTCAGGCTACAGTATATAATTTTGAAACACTGGCATCTCGTCTGCGTGAGCTGTCATATCTCAATAAAGGGATCAACATCACCCTCACAGACGAGAGAGATGTCAATCCTGATGGTACATTCCGCAGCGAATTTTTCCACAGCGAGGGCGGCTTGGTAGAGTTTGTTAAATATCTTGACTCCACCCGCGAGCCATTGATCCCTACTCCGATCCATGTGGAAGGCCAGAGAGATAATATCATGGTAGAAGTGGCATTGCAATACAACACTTCATACGGTGAGAATATTTTCTCTTATGTCAATAACATACATACACTCGAAGGTGGTACACACGTAGCGGGATTCCGCCGTGCATTGACACGTACCTTCAAAAGCTACGGCGAGAAAAATAAATTTTTCGAAAAGCTGAAGATGGAGATCGTGGGTGATGACTTTCGCGAAGGGCTCACAGGTATCGTATCTGTGAAAGTACCCGAGCCGCAGTTTGAAGGACAGACCAAAACCAAACTCGGCAATAACGAAGTGGCAGGAGCCGTAGAGCAGATATTCGGTGACGTACTCAATCACTATCTGGAAGAAAATCCTAAACAGGCTAAACTGATATTTGATAAAGTAGTGCTCGCAGCTACTGCCCGTCATGCAGCCCGCAAGGCACGTGAGATGGTACAGCGCAAAGGTGTATTCAGCGGCGGCGGGCTACCAGGCAAACTAGCAGACTGCTCGTCCAAAGATCCCGGCGAGAGTGAGATATTCCTGGTAGAAGGTGACTCGGCGGGTGGTACTGCTAAGCAAGGCCGCAACCGTGCCTTTCAGGCTATCCTACCACTAAGGGGTAAGATCCTCAACGTAGAGAAAGCTCTCGAGCACAGGATATATGAGAATGAGGAGATCAGGAATATGTTTACTGCACTCGGTGTCAAGATCGGTACGGCAGAAGACTCCAAACAGCTCGACATATCCAATCTGCGCTACCACAAGATAGTCATCATGTGCGACGCCGACGTCGACGGCTCTCACATCACGACGCTCATACTGACGTTCTTCTTCCGCTATATGAAGGACCTCGTCGAGAAAGGAAACATCTATATCGCACAGCCGCCTCTGTACCTCGTCAAGAAAGGCAAAGAGCAGCAATACTGCTGGAATGATCAGCAGCGCGAAGCAGCTACACTAGCTCTGGCTAAAGGCGGCAATACTGACAGCGTAGTAGTACAGCGATATAAAGGTCTCGGTGAGATGAACTCAGAGCAGCTCTGGGAGACTACTATGAACCCCGATACACGTACACTGAAACAAGTCAATATAGAAAGCCTCGCTACTGCCGATCATATCTTCTCTATGCTAATGGGCGACGAGGTGCCACCGCGCAGAGAATTCATCGAGGCGAATGCAAAGTACGCGAGAGTGGATGCCTAGGGAGGGTCTTGGGTTCTAGGTTTTAAGTAAGGTTAATACAATAATACAAATACAGGCTGGTGGAGACACCGGCCTTTTTTATTGCTGAAAAAGTTCTGTTTATTTGTGGTAGACAAAAATCTCATGAAAATGAAAAGATCAATACTCTCTCTCGCACTATCACTATTTTTTTATTTCGCATTCGGTCAGTGTGGCAATTATACATTGACAGCGATAAACTCCGGCTGCACATATAATCAGCTCACCGTATCCGGTGCATCTTCTGCTACAGAAATAGTATGGAAATACAATGGATTAACACTGAGTGAGGTCTTCCAGGGTGCGCTGGTAGGGTCTATCACTACCGCAGCCGGTGGCAATGGAAACGGTAATGCCGCAAACCAGATCTTCGGGCCATCAGGAGTATCTGTAGACCATGCGGGAAATATCTATGTGGCTGACAAATTCAATTTCCGTATCCAAAAATTTGCACCCGGCAACCCTGATGCTGTGACCGTGGCCGGTGGCAATGGAGAAGGAAGTGCAGCCAATCAACTATGGGATCCGTTCAAGGTATTTCTGGACAGCGCCGGCAATATTTACATCCCTGATTTCGGCAATGACCGCGTACAGAAATTTCCTGCCGGTAGTACCAGTTTGACCAATGGTGTCACAGTCGCAGGAGGCAATGGCGCAGGCAGTGCCGCAAATCAATTAAACGGCCCGATAAGTGTATACGTAGATGGTCCTGGCAATGTCTATGTAGCTGATCTTAATAATAATAGGATACAGAAATTCCCTGTCGGAAGCACTTCAGCGACTGCGGGCATCACAGTGGCAGGAGGCAACGGCGCCGGCTCTGCTGCAAATCAATTTAACTCTCCATACAGTGTACGCTTAGACAGCTCCGGCTACATTTACGTAGTGGATGGCGGCATAAACCGAATCCAGAGATTCCCTCCGGGAAGTACCTCTGATAGTATCGCTGTCACCATAGCAGGTGGAAACGGTTCAGGCGCCGCAGCTAACCAGTTTAACTCTCCGACAGACATGTATATCGATGTGCAAGGCAATTTATACGTAACGGATCTATACAATGAACGGGTCCAAAAATTCCCTGCGGGTAGCACCTCTGCTACAAATGGAGTGACAGTAGCCGGAGGCCATGGCAATGGCAACACTTTTGACGAGCTTAGTTGGCCTTATGGTATTTTTGTAGATACTGCAGGAAATATATACATAGCAGATCAACAAAATAACCGTATCCAGAAATGGTCCCAACCGGCTATTGTCGGAATTGACACTTCCATTGCGATATACGGACCGGGCAGCTACTCGGCTGTGGTGACCGACTCTACAGGCTGCTGGACGATCTCTGATACTATTACAGACTATCATTTTAATTCAGACACCTCAATTTTTCAAAATATCTGCAATGGCAATACATATAGTTTTGGAGGCCATGTTCTTTCCACCTCGGGTTTCTATCGTGATACACTGGCATCATCATCCGGTTGCGATAGCATTGTCAATTTGTATCTCACTATTTTCCCTATCATAGACAGCATGTCTCAAACAGTCTGTCAGGGCACTCCATATCACTTTGGCAGTCATGATCTCACTACTTCCGGGGTATATACTGATACTTTCCCTTCAGTTTTGGGCTGTGATAGCAGCATCGTGACCGTGACTCTCAGTGTGATCCCCAATGGCCCATATACGCTGACTGCCAGAGACTCAGCCTGTTCATATACAATACTCGATCTGGCAGGGGCCTTTGCTGCACAGGAAATAGTATGGGAATATAATGGGCTTGAATTTGATTCGGTCTTCCGAGGATTGATCGGTACTGTCACCACTGTAGCCGGAGGAAACGGCTCAGGCAATGCTGCAGATCAGTTAGAACCGGGAGCAATTTATATAGATGCTGCAGGTAATATCTACGTAGCTGATCCGCTCAACCAGCGCATCCAAAAATTTCCGGCAGGCAGTACATCTGCGACCAATGGTGTCACAGTAGCGGGAGGAAACGGGATTGGCAGCGCAGCTAATCAGTTTAATGGAATAAACGGCTTATATGTAGACGGGTCGGGTAATATCTATGTAACCGATGTCGGTAATGCCCGTATCCAAAAATTCCCGGCTGGCAGCACCTCTGCTACTAACGGGGTGACAGTAGCAGGCGGAAATGGTACTGGCAGTGCAGCAAACCAACTGAACCAACCGTATGGTGTATGTGTAGATGGTTCAGGGAATGTCTACGTGGCTGACAACTATAACTACAGGATCCAAAAGTTTCCTGCCGGCAGCACCTCTGCTACTAATGGGGTAACCGTGGCCGGAGGAAATGGTGCAGGTAGTGACTCTATTCATTTATCATCTACCTGGGGTATATGCCTCGATGGCTCTAATAACCTTTATGTGTGTGATTGGGGTAATAATCGCGTTCAAAAATTCCCTGCCGGCAGCAATTCTGCTACTAATGGAGTCACTGTGGTTAAAGGAAATCCGTATAATATTGGTAGTCATCTGTTGTATTCACCAATCAATGTGTACGTTGATAATTCAGGATACATCTATGTGGCGGATCAGGGAAACGAACAAGTTCTTAAATATCCTCCCAATAGCAATTCAAATACTATAGGTACGACTGTAGCAGGTGGAAACGGGCGTGGCAATGCAACTAATCAATTCAGTTTCTTTCAAGGTATGTACCTGGATCTTTCAGACAACATCTATATAGCTGATAACGGCAACTATCGCGTTCAAAAATGGTCTCAGCCGCTCATAGCCGGAATTGACACCTCGATATTAGTGGCTGCTGCCGGCCGTTTTTCGGCTTTGGTCACTGATACTTCAGGTTGCGCTGCCTTCTCTGATACCGTCACCGTCAATCCCAGTCCGGGCAGCAGCTTATCACATAGCATCTGCAGCGGCAGCAGCTTTACCTTTGGCGGGCATAACCTCTCCACAGCAGGCACATACTATGATACGTTGACATCATCTCATGGCTGCGACAGTATCATCACCCTCACCCTTACCGTCAATCCATATCTCAGCAGTAGTATATCACAAAGCATCTGTCAGGGTAGTTCTTACTCCTTTGGCAGTCATAACATCTCCACATCAGGTATTTATTATGATACAGTGGCCTCATCTCAAAGCTGCGACACTATCATAACACTGACTCTCACTGTCGACTCTGCTTCTGGCAGCAGTATATCTCAAAGTATCTGCCCCGGCAGTACTTATACTTTCTATGGCAATAATTTATCTGTCGCAGGAACATATCTGGATACCCTCTCAGGAGCTTCTTTGCATGGATGTGACAGCATCATTACACTTCATTTGTCAGTGATACCAGATACCGTCACCGCTTACTTTACCCTTCAACCATCATCCATTACCCCTCATCTCTGGTATATAGTAAATCAATGCACCGGCACCGGCCTCAGCTATGTGTGGAACTGGGGTGATAGCACTACCAGCACCGGAGATACGCCGTCTCACACATATGCTTCAGCAGGATACTACAATGTATGTGTCTCTGCTACCGACAGTGCAGGCTGCTCAGCTATATACTGCGATACCAATGTATATCTATACAAAAATCAGTCAGGACAAATGGTATATGTCAATGTGGTCTTTCAGGTCCCCAATGGCATCTACAATATCAATACGCAGAACCTTGACATAAACTACTATGCCGGAGCAGTGCATTTCTCTGAGGCATTGTTAGCTCCTACTCAGCTCAAATTATTTGACCTATCCGGCAGAATGGTAATGCAGCAAAATGATTTCGGAGGAAATGAATGGAATATCAATAGTGATATATCACAAGGTGTCTATATCCTTCAATTGCAAAATGGCAGCTGTAGCCTATCGAAGAAATTAATGATCCTTCAGTAAATTACAATACAATATACAAGGCTGGTGGAGACACCAGCCTTTTTCTATTACAAAAAAAAATTATTTAATTTGTAGCAGTAAAAGCTAATGAAAATGAAAATGAAAAAGTCAATACTACTTTATCTGGTTATTTGTTTGTCTTTGTCCTGCCAGTCTCAGACTAGTCCCAGATTGGTGGGTCTTAGTGCTAATAATGCCTTTCAATATATCGGCGGTGATACTACTATCACGATCTACTGTCAGGAAGCAACCTACACTCCCCGAAGCGCCACTATGGTTGAAACACCTGATGGCAAGCTCTATGGCACAGGCGTCAGCAGCTCCAATGGAGGCATCGTAGAATATGATTATCCTACTAACTCAATCCGTCTATTGACAGTAAACTTTGGGCCTGTGACCGGCGAAAATCCTTTTGCTCCGCTTCTATTGGCCAGCAATGGATTACTCTATGGTACAACTTTTAGCGGTGGTGCAAATAATGGCGGCACTATTTTTTCTTATGTCCCTGGATCAAACACAATAACAAAACTGGCAGATCTGGACTCAAATGCCTCTCCATATGGCGCTATGATACAGGCATCGGACAGCAATCTATACGGCATGACACAGTATGATGGCATCAATAGCAGTGGTACTATATACAGATACAATATCAGCACAGGTACATATTCTGTATTATATGATCTCCCTACTCCTTCAGCGCCTGAGGGTGCACTGTTGGAGATTGGTACCGATACACTATATGGTTTGACCAGTGGAGCAGGCAGCCTCTCTCTCAAGCCAACAATCTTCCGTTTTGTGGTAGCCACTGGTTCATATACTGTATTGGATAGCCTCCCTGTTTTCTGTCAACCCAAAGGTGCATTGATACGAGCTACAGATGATAATTTATACGGATTGGGATCATATGCCGGTTTATATAATAAAGGCCTTATGTTCAGATATAATTTGGCAACAGGTATACTTGATACCCTGCACAATTTCGGATCTGGAACCGACGGCGCTACTCCGCAAGGCGAACTCTATCAGGCCAGCAATGGCATGCTCTATGGTATCACCAGTTCCGGTGGGGTTAATACGGGGTATGGAACTATATTTCAATACAATATAAGCACATCCACCTATTCTGTTGACGTCAATTTGAATGCACCGGTGCTGGCAGCATACTACGGTCATCTCATCGAGTATAAAGTGCTACCAGTACGTAGGGCTCCGGTTTCTGTAGCGGTATGTCCTGGCTATTCAGCCACTTTTATATCTGCAGATACATCCCTGACAGCTACTATACAGTGGCAGGTGAGCAGTGACGGCGGTTTGACCTACTTTTATTTATCGGGAGCTTCGGACACTATATTTTCATTCATCCCATCCCCCCTTCAGACCGGGTATTTATACCGTGCCATATTCACTCACAACGGTGTGAATGATACATCAGTATCCGCAGAAGTGACCGTATGGCCTCAGGATACTACCTCTGTGAATGAGAGCATATGCTATGGACAGTCATTGACGATATTCGGAAATTCATATGATACCTCGGGTGTCTATTACTTGCCTTATTATACCAGTATCCATGGATGCGACAGTACAGTCAAAATAAACCTGACCGTCTATCCGCTGGCCAGTCATACCATCAGTGCATCTATATGCCTTGGTCAAAGCTATACCTTCGGTACAAACTCATATTTTTCTCCCGGCACCTATTATGATACACTCGTCGGACAAGCTGTAAATGGCTGTGACAGTATAGTTACCTTGGTGTTGACAGTTTACCCTGCTGCTACAGGCGCTACCATACAAGCTATATGCCCCGGTAACAGCTATACACTTGGCACAAATACCTATACCACTTCAGGCATCTATACAGATACACTCACCGGGGCTGCTATGTATGGCTGTGACAGTATCGTGACGATCGATCTTTACGTCCTGGATACTACCACAGCATATTTCTACCTGCAGCCGTCTGATAGCGCTCATGTATGGTTTATCATCAACCAAAGCTTCGGTACCGGCCTGAGCTATGTATGGCACTGGGGAGATAGTACCAGCAGCGCGGGTGACACAGCTTCGCATACTTATGCCTCTGCAGGCTACTATAATATCTGCGTGACCGTGACAGACAGTGCTGGCTGCTCAGCCAACTACTGCGATACAAATGTTTACCTATACAAAAATCAATCAGGGCAGATGGTATATGTGGAGGTACTACCACAGTACCCTGCAGGAATCAATACCATCAATGCAGAAAACCTGAACATAAGTTATTATGCAGGGTCAGTGCATTTCTCTGAAGCATTACAAGCGCCAACGCAATTGAAGCTATATGACCTGTCAGGCAGAGTAGTGATGGAGCAAAATAATTTCGGGGGAAATTCATGGAATATCAATAGTGATATAGCGCAAGGAGTGTATGTTCTGCAATTACAAAATGGTAACTATAATCTTTCGAAAAAACTGATGATACTTCAGTGATGGAAATAAAAAAAGGCCGATACTCATTCAAGCTATCGGCCTATACCCTGAAAAACTGAAAAATCACTTCAGCAATTGTAATATAAATCCACTTTTGACCTCTGTCAAGGGATTATTCGTTAAAAATGCAATTTTATTTTGCCTTACTCACCCAGGGGCTGTCTTTGACCCTATATCTCCAGGGCAGCTTGGCATCCTCACCTGCATAGTCTACCCCTACTCTCGGTGAGGCGATGATCTGCGACTTTTTATAAGTAATGCTCCTATCCTCTATCCAGATATCCTTACCTAGGTCTAAGCCATTGTGGCTTCGGTCTATACCTAGTGCCTTACAGACTGAGCCGGGGCCTGCGGCTATGCGATGGGTCATTTTATTCATGCCTCTGCGCAGTAGCATATCCTCTTTGCCTTCGAGCGGTTCTATAGCACGGATCAGCACAGCATCGGCCGTATGGTGCCAGTTAGTAATGACATTGAAAAGATAATGTATGCCATAGCACATATAGACATAAGAAATACCCCCATCATTGTAAAATGTCTCGGTCCTTGGTGTCCGCTTGCCGCCATATGCATGACTGGCACGCTCTCTTTGGGAATATGCCTCTGTCTCGACTATGATACCGCTGGTCAGAATGCCCTCTATATTTGTGCAGAGCACCTTGCCCAGCAGTTCACGGGCTATAAGGGTGACATCACTTCTAGTATAGAATGATTTACTGAGTTTGGTTGCCATATTGTATTTACCGATTACCCGATCCACAGATTTCCTGGTTACTTTTCTACAGGATGTAAAAAGCTATCTGGATATAAAACCAGGATGGATATGGGGATATAGCCTTAGCTGTGCCATCATATGTCGGAAAAAGTGGATTAACGTATATCGCCAACGGTATAAAGAAGTTCTTGCTTGCCGTAAGATTATAACCACCGCCTACCCATATATATGGCACACCTCTCGTCGCATAGCTTATATCATTTGAGTAGGGGTCTATGTCAGCATATTTGATAGCCAGCATTTCTGTCCTGAGACGAACGAAAAAACCCTTCCAGATGCGGTAATGTATAAATGGCCCGCCACCATATGCCTGCTGGGTAATGCTCGGAGTAGCGGTGGTACCGTCCCAATGCGGTTCATACATCACACTGGCATAAAGGCTTCCGCCTACATAGAGGTTTTTCCATACATTATAGCCGATGGATGGCATCAGGCCAAACTGGTAATAAGTACTGGAAAAATACAACTGAAAATTGGGCTCGATCAGGAGCTTGCTGATATCAAATTTCTTCTTGGGGTTTTCGAAGGTCTTAAGTGTACTTTTGTCTGAACTCACTGTGTCTTTGGCGTATGAATCAGCAGGCCTTTTGAAAGGAGCCGGTTTATCATCATCCTGTGCGAATAGCGATACACCTATGACCAGCATCATCAGGACCAAAATGTATTTACCTATTCTCATTTTCTGCCTCTCCGGCGGCTTTATTTCCTAACGAATATACCTCAAAATATTGTTTTAGACCTACTGGAGGCCCAAAAGCTTAATGTTAAAAAATCTTACCCGGATTGAGAATGCCGCGCGGGTCAAAAACCGCCTTGACCTGACGCATCAGTTCCATCTGCATCGAGGGGAATTTAATATTCATATAGCGCCTCTGTACCCAGCCTATACCATGCTCACCGCTGATCGTGCCACCCAGTTCCACCACCTTCTCGAATATCTCTCTCACACCTTTAGGCACCTCATTTTTCCAGTATTCGTCTGTCAGCTCGTCCTTGATGATACGCACATGAATATTGCCATCGCCTGCATGACCGTAGCAGACCGAGCGGAAATTATATTTTTTGCCCACTTCTTTGATATGCACCATCAGCTGCGGCAGATAAAAGCGAGGTACTACAGTATCTTCTTCTATCGTGGTAGATGTGGTCTTTACCGCATTGGCCACATTTCTACGCATACGCCAGAGGTCAGCTTTCTGCGCTTCTGAGTCTGCAAAAAGTATCTCTCCACAGTCAAAGCCGGTCATCACCTCATATAGTTTTTCGCTTTCCTTGTATAGCACATCCATATCATTACCATCGAGCTCTATCAGGAGGTTAGCACGCACATCATCGGCTATAGGGATAGTGACATCGCCCAGCCATTTGCAAACCCAGTCAATAGCATCCCGCTCCATAAACTCCAGGCATGATGGCACGATGCCTGCCTGAAATATCGCCGCCACGGCACCGGCCGCCTGCTCCATAGAAGTAAACGGTGCCAGCATCACGAGATTGAACTTAGGATGTGGGACTAGTTTGAGCACTATTTTCGTCACAATGCCCAGTGTACCTTCGCTGCCCACCATGAGCTGAGTAAAATTATATCCTGTAGAGTTCTTGAGCACATTAGCACCTGTCCATATTACCTCGCCCGATGCCAGTACTACCTCGAGATTGAGTACGAAATCCTTCACTACACCATATTTCACCGCACGCGGGCCGCCGCTATTGCAGGCTACATTGCCGCCGATGAAGCTACTGCCACGGCTAGAAGGATCGGGAGGATAGTACAGCCCTTTTTCCTTGACGGTGTTTTGCAGATGCTCAGTGATGACACCTGGTTCGGTGATCACTTGTAGGTTTTGTTCGTCGATCTTGAGTATTTTATTGAGCCGCTCTATCGTGAGCATCACACCGCCATATATACAGAGGCTATTGCCTGAAAGGCCGGTACCCGCAGCGCGTGGCGAGACTGGTATCAGGTGCTCATTGCAATATCTCATGACCTGACTGATCTCATTTGTATTGGCTGGTTTCAGGACCACATCGGGGTAGAAAGTGAGGTATTCGGTCTCGTCTTTTGAGTACTTTGTGAGGCCTTCCTGCGAAGTGATCACATACTCCTCTCCTATCACAGAGCGAAAAAAAACGAGATCGGTATCATCTATTTTTTTGTAGTGGGGCAGTGGGGTAGAATCCATGCCACAAACCTAATGATAATTTGAAAATTCGGCTATTCGAAAATTTCAAACTGGTTTTATTGGTTATTTGGTCAATTTCATAAAGAAATCATCCATCGAGTAGCCATTTCCTATATCAAAATCCTCAGCATAGTCTATCACAAAGCCTTTTTTGAAGTAAAAGTTGACTGCCTTGATATTTCTCCGATTGACCTGCAGGCGTATTTCTATGAATCCCTGACAATCATTTTTCAGCATATGCTCAAAGGCCGCTGCGCCAATTCCGCTGCGATGTTTCGCAGTATCGATATAGAATTTATGCAGGAAATAATGTCCCAGGCTTTTCTCACTCACTGAATAGTAGCCGACAGGCTCCCCGTCCGCATAGATTAGTGTGTAATTTTGCTTTTTCTCCATCTGTTCAGCGATGCTTTTCTCAGAGTACATCATATTGAGCATGTATATTATCTGATCATTGGAGATAATATCAGGGTAATGCTGCCACCAGATCCGGTCAGCCAGAGAGCGGATCAGCGGAATGTCAGCGACGGTTGCTTTTTTGAAAGAAATATCCATTTACTTGATTGATAGTCCAAAGTTAAAAATTAAAAGATGTGGCTTTGAGCCTTGTGCATTATCAATTGCCAATTATCCATTTTCAATTATTATTTTAGCTGAATGCTCAGGCAACTATCCATACAAAACTACGCCATCATCGATACGCTCCGTGTAGAATTCTGCAATGGGGTCAATATCATCACTGGCGAGACCGGTGCGGGCAAGTCTATCCTGCTGGGCGCTCTCTCTTTATTATTGGGTGAGCGTGCTGATAGCAAAGCGCTATATGACCAAGGGAAAAAGTGCCTGATCGAAGCTGAATTTGATTCGGTGTCGGATACGAAATATCTTTTTGAAGAAAATGACCTCGACTTCGAGCCTGTCACTATCATCAGAAGGGAGATAGCGCAAAACGGCAAATCACGCGCCTTCGTCAATGACACTCCTATCAATCTGAACGTGCTCAAAGCACTGGGCGAGAAGCTCGTCAATATGCACACACAGCATGAGACACTTGATCTGATCGAAGCGGGTTTTCAGCTGGATGTGCTGGACAGCTTAGCTAAAAACAAATCCCTTCTCAAAGGCTATAAAATATTATACACTGCTTATAAAAAAGATGCCATTCGCCTCGGTACGATGGTCCATGAGTATAATAAAGCAAAAGCAGAGTTGGACTTCCTGGAGTTTCAGCTCAATGAACTCAATGAAGCAAAACTCGATGCAGACGAGCAGACCCAACTAGAATCAGAGCAGCAGACACTGGAAAATGTAGAAAATATCAAGCGCGCCATTCAGGCGGTGCTTCAGTTGATACAGGATAGCGAGAACTCATCCATCGATGTACTCAACGAGGCACAAACTCAGCTCAAATCAGTAGCAAAGGTTCATACAGGTATAGCAGCCCTGTCAAAGAGATTGGAAAATATAGTGGTCGAGCTAAAGGACGTCGCATCTGAGTTTGAAGATATACAGGACAGTGCATCGCTTGATCCTGAGCGACTGGAAGAGGTCAGCCAGCGACTGAGCGTGCTGTACCGCCTGCAGAAGAAATACTCGGTAGCAAATACTGCCGAGCTCATTGCCATCCATACCGAGCTGGAACAAAAGATCAAGTCATTTGACAATAGTGCAGAGGCTATTGAGGCGCTGAAAAAACAAATTGAACATTCGCAAAAAGAGCTGAATGAGCAAAGCGAAAAGCTACATCAGAACAGACAGAAAGTAGTGGCCGCTTTTCAGAAAGCAGTCGAAGCAAACCTTCGGCTGGTCGGCATGCCGAATGCTTCATTCATAGTAGACATTCAGAAAATAAAAAATAACCAGCTCAACGAAAACGGATGTAGTGAGGTGAAGTTTCTGTTCAGTGCAAATAAAGGTTTCGCGCCGCAGGAGATCAAAGAAGTAGCATCAGGCGGTGAGCTATCGCGCCTCATGCTCTCTATCAAATCTCAGGTAGCTACTGCTGATCATCTGCCTACGATGATATTTGATGAAATAGACAGTGGTATATCAGGCGAGGTAGCATTGCGTGTAGGCGAGATCATGCGCACCATGAGCAAGGGACATCAGCTCATCTGCATAACCCACGTGCCGCAGATAGCACGTATAGCAGACAGGCATTTTTATATCTACAAAGACAGCACCAAAGGCAAGACAAACACCCGCATCAAAATACTCGAAGGCCAGGACCGCATCATCGAAATAGCTAAGATGCTTAGTGGTGAAAAAGTCAGCGAGGCCGCCCTAGCGAATGCCAGGGAACTCGTGAATGCGAATTAGTATCCTCATATTTAGTTTTAAATAGATTGCCTTATCTTTGTATAAAACAGCAATAGTATGATCACCACATATAACCTGAGCGCGGATGAACTGGATATGTCCATCCTCAAATCAATCAAAGAAGCATTTAAAGGAAAAAAAATTGAGATAATTATTTCTGATAGTACTTCGAAAACTGAAGTGTTGGAAAAAAGGATCAAAAACCTCAAGAGCAATAAAAATATAGTCAGCTTTTCACAAGATGATTTCTTTAAAACCTATAAAAAGAAAATCAGTGAAGCGACAAATTAAATTTGAATCAGATGCATTAACAGAATTAGATGAGTGGGTCAGATCAAACCCTAAAATTGCTTCAAGAATACTTGATTTGATTCAGGAAATATGTAAATCACCTTTTGAAGGCAAAGGAAAACCAGAGCCCCTCAAACATAAATTTAAAGGGTATTGGTCAAGACGTATCAATGATGAACATCGCCTTATTTATTCAGTCACAGAGGAGACTGTTTCCATTTTATCATGTAAAGGCCATTATCAATAGCTAAACATTCTGCGCGGCGATCCATGCGCCTGTCCATGCTGCCTGAAAATTAAATCCCCCTGTGATAGCGTCTATGTTCAGTACTTCTCCCGCAAAGAAAAGATCGGGATGCAGTTTACTTTTAAAAGTTTTCAGGTCTATCTGGTCGAGCTCTACTCCACCGCATGTTACAAACTCATCTTTGAAAGTACTTTTACCTGTGACCTGAAAGATAGAGTTCGACAAAACTGTAGCAAGTTTCTCCGTATCTTTCTTAGAGATGTCAGCCCAGTTGATAGGTTCTTTTTCCGATAAGCCTGCATACCTGCATAAACTTCCCCATAAGCGTGTAGAGAGTTTAAATAATGGTTTGCCGATCACGCTTCGCTTTGGAAATTCTTCTTTATGCTTTTTTAGAAAATCGATCGTCTCTGTAGTGGTCATCGCACCAGTCCAGTTGACTGATATTTGAAAATTATATTTCTTGTCTTTCAATATCCTCGCTCCCCAGGCAGACAGCTTGAGAATGGCGGGCCCGCTGAGTCCCCAATGTGTGATAAGCAACGGTCCTGATTCTTCGAGTTTGGTATCTATCACTCGTACGGTGACACGCTCGGCAGAGATACCTTGCAGTCCATTGATACGCGGATCTTTGATATTGAAAGTAAAAAGCGATGGCACCGGCTCTGCGACCCGATAACCCATATGACGAAGCATATCCCACATGCGTAGCGCCGAACCAGTAGCAATGAATACAATATCAGCTTTCAATACTTCATCAGTCGCGGTCGTGAGCTGCCATTGTCCATCCTTATGCAGCATCGTATCTATCTCTTCATGCATGCGTATCTTCACATCGTGCTCCTGTGCGAGAGTGAGCAGGCATTGCGCAATGGTCTCAGAGTCGTCAGTCACCGGAAACATCCTGCCATCATCTTCAGTCTTGATCTCTACGCCTCTATTCTCAAACCATTCTATAGTATCGCTTGTCATGAAACGATGAAAAGCACCGAGCAGTTCACGCTCACCGCGTGGATATTTTTTTACTAATACTTTCGGCTCGAAGCAAGCATGAGTGACATTGCAGCGGCCGCCGCCGGAGATGCGCACTTTCTCCAACAGTTTATTTGACTTCTCGATGATGGTAATGTGATAATCAGGATGCAGTTCAGCACAGTTGACAGCAAAGAAAAACCCTGCTGCACCGCCGCCCACCACAATTACCCGCTTGCCACTATTAGACATAATTGCAAAGGAGTGATTTTTTGTTTGAATAACCTCACCACCCGTCAAGGTGAGCGTAGCCGAACCTTGACACCCTTCGACTACGCTTAGGGTGACAAGGCAAATACAAATCAATTATGCACATATTAAAAGGAACTTTTATCTTGCAGTAATGCAGCCCGAAAGAATCCCTCTATCCAAGATCATTGCCTATGGCGTAGGTATATTCGGCTGGAGTATTTCGATAAACATCATTTCGGTAATGCTACTTTATCTCTACCTGCCGCCCAATAACTCAGGCATGGTGAACCTCGTACCGCAGATCGTTTTCTTTGGCATTTTTAATATTGTGGCGCTGGTCACAGCGAGTGGCAGGCTCTTTGATGCAGTCATCGATCCGTTCATGGCAGGATGGAGTGACCGCAGCATACATCGCAAAGGCAGAAGGATACCGCTGATGGCTATCGCTGTGGTGCCGATGACCTTGTTTGCCATCCTGATGTTCTTTCCGCCATTTGAATCGGGAGCGAATAAAATAAACCTGATATGGCTGGCGATATTTCAATTGGGGTATTACTTTTTCTTTGGCATGTATGTGATCCCATATAATGCATTGCTCGCAGAGCTCGGCCACTACCCTAACGGTAAGATGCATATGAGCACGGCTCAGTCAGTTGGTTTTATACTCGGTGTTGTATTCTCATCATCTGCTCCTGCTATCGGCAATCTGATCAAGGACCTGATGCCCGCTATCAGCGTTTTGAAATCAAATCAGTATGCTATCATCATACTGAATATGGCTGGCGGACTGTGTATGCTGGCGCCGGTACTTTTTATCGATGAAAAAAGATACGTCAAACCCGGTATCGCTACTGAATCAGTCATAGACTCTCTAAAGACCGCTCTTGGAAACCGCAACTTCAGGATATTTGCAGTCGCTGATGCATCGTTCTTTATGTCGATTGCCATCATTACCGGAGGCTTGCTTTATTATGTCAAAGCAATGCTGCTACTGCCTGAAGCGGTTGGTTTTTTTCTCATGGGCCTGATGGTAGGATTGACGCTTTTATTCTATCCCGTCGTGAATATCCTGGAGAAAAAATTCAGCAAGAAGAATATGATCATAGTGGCTTTCTTTTTTCTGTCATTTGTTTTCAGCTCGATATACTGGCTCGGTAAATACCCCTTTGCGCCAATCATACAGGGCGTTTTGCTGATGGTCACTTTCGGCATACCGGATAGTTTCCTGAGTATACTGCCGCCTACGGTCATCGCTGATATAGCCGAAGCAGATACAAAAGCCACAGGCCAAAATAAAGAAGGAATGTATTTTGGTATGCGAGCGCTCTTTCAGAAGATCGGGCAGACGCTGGGTATCATGGTCTTTGCGATGCTGACACTCTATGGCAAAGACCCCGGCCATGACCAGGGGCTGCGAATGAGCGGTATAGTAGGTGCTGTATTATGCCTGATAGCAGGTCTGGTCTATACCAGATATGATGAGAAGGCTTGAGAAAATATTTGAAGTTGCCATGCGCTTTAGCGCGTGGAAAATAAGAGCACTTAAATCGGCTTTAGCCAAACACTAGTATCCTTTTGGCTAAAGCCATTACTTATTTCTCTTTATACCACGCCTTAAAAGGCGTGGCTATTATTCCACTTTAAAACCCATAAAGGGTTTGAACCCCTTTATGGGTTAACCTGCCAAAAAACAAAAAGCCCTCCGATATTATCGAAGGGCTTTCTTATGATTATAAGCTTGATCTTATTCTTCAGTAGCTGTTTCTGCTTCGTCAGCAGATGGTTTGCTAGTTGCTTTTTTCTTAGTAGAAGCCCTTCTGGTTTTCTTCTTAGGCTCGACAGCTTTAGCAGTGTTTTTGTTTTGAGTATATATCTCGTTGAAGTCTACCAGCTCAATCATTGCCATTTCAGCTGCATCACCTGCACGGAAACCTGTCTTGATCACGCGAGTGTATCCACCCGGCCTTTCGCCTACTTTGCCTGATATCACGCCGAAGAGTTCTTTCACTGCTTCTTTATCATTCAGTGCGCTGAAAGCTAATCTACGGCTGTGCGTAGAGTCAGTTTTGCTCTTTGTGATAAGTGGCTCTACGAACCCACGCAGCGCCTTGGCCTTAGCCAGCGTCGTGAATATCCTTTTGTGCGTAAATAATGCCGCAGCGAGGTTACGCATCAGTGCATGCCTGTGGCTCGTGGTGCGTCCTAAGTTATTTACTTTATCTCCGTGTCTCATTGCCTTTTAATTTATGGTCTTTATTATCTTAATTCTTGATTCTTGGCTCTTGTTTCTCAGATCACTCGTCCAGTTTGTATTTGCTCAGTTCCATACCGAAGTGCAGGCCTTTCTCATGCAGCAGCGCTTCGATCTCTACCAGTGACTTCTTACCGAAGTTCCTGAACTTGAGCAGGTCGTTAGTATTGAAAGATACCAGTTCTTCGAGAGAATTGATCTTAGCAGCTTTCAGGCAGTTGAATGCGCGAACTGACAGGTCAAGATCTTCTAGAGGTGTCTTAAGCAGTTTCCTCATGTGCAGGATATGCTCATCTACCATTTCATTTTCTACTGTAGCAGGTGCGTCGAAAGTGATATGCTCGTCAGTGATCAGCATCAGGTGCTGGATCAGGATACGAGATGCTTCTTTCACAGCCTCTTCAGGATGTATAGTACCATCAGTGGTCACGTCCAGTATCAGTTTTTCGAAGTCAACACGTTGGTCGACACGGAAATTTTCTACTGAGTAGCGAACATTCTTGATAGGGGTAAAGATAGAATCGATAGGTATGAAGCCCGGTTGAGCTTCTTTCTGATTGTCATCAGCAGGTACGTAGCCACGTCCTTTTGATACAGTCAGTTCCATTTCTACATGTACAGTTGAGTTCATGTTGCAGATCACGAGGTCCGGGTTCATGACCTGATATACGTTTGTATGTTTCTCGATGTGCTCAGCCTTGAACTGCTCCACACCTTTGAGAGAAATATATATTTTGTCGTTGTTATTGTCGTCGTCCATTACCTTCTTGAGACGAACTTGTTTCAGGTTGAGAACGATCTCGGTCACATCTTCTATGACACCTTTGATAGTAGAGAATTCATGGTCAACGCCGGAAATTTTGATACCGCTGATAGCATATCCTTCCAGACTAGACAACAGTACCCTGCGCAACGCGTTTCCGATAGTGACACCGAAACCAGGCTCGAGAGGCTTGAATTCAAATGTACCTTCAAAATCTGTTGATTTTTGTAATGTTATTTTATCCGGTTTTTGGAAGCTTAATATTGCCATATATGTTTATTTGTTTTTTTCTGAAATAAGAACTTCGACACTCTCCCGCAGATCTCGCAGATGACGCTGATAATATTAACGTCGATCCGGCTGTTGCGTTCAGTTTTATTTAGAGTACAACTCGACGATCAACTGCTCGTTGATATTCTCAGGTATCTGGTCACGCTCAGGAAAATCAACGAATGTGCCTTCTACACCTTTTTCATCTATTACCAGCCAGTTGAATTTCTTTCCTTTTCCGGAGATAGAAGATTGTACCACCTCAAGGTTTTTAGACCTTTCGCGGATAGCTACTTTGTCTCCCGGACGAAGTGTATATGAAGGGATGTTTACCACCTCGCCATTTACAGTCACGTGTTTGTGAGTGACGAGCTGACGTCCCTGGTTCCTTGACTTGGCGAAACCAAGACGGAAAATGGTATTGTCAAGCCTTGCTTCGAGGAGTTTCAGGAGGTTTTCACCTGTTACACCTTTTTTGCGGGATGCTTTTTCAAACAGGTTACGGAATTGCCTTTCGAGCAGGCCGTAAGTGTATTTTGCCTTTTGTTTTTCAGCCAACTGTATCGCATACTCAGATGGAGTCTTACGTTTCTTGGACAAACCGTGCTGACCGGGAGCATACCCTCTTTTTTCAAAGTATTTGTCAGTACCGAATATCGCCTCACCGAATTTCCTTGCGATCCTTGTCTTTGGGCCTGTATATCTTGCCATAATTTATTGAGTTCTTTCTTTTTTAATTTTAAGTTTTAAGTTTTAAGTCGTAGGTTTTAGGTTAAATCAGCTAATTGCATATAACCTAAAACTTATAACCTATAACCCTTTTACACCCTTCTCTTTTTAGGAGCACGGCAACCGTTGTGAGGGATAGGAGTAGTATCATTGATGAAAGTCACCTCGATACCTGATGTATGGATAGCACGGATAGCAGATTCCCTGCCCGCACCTGGTCCGTGTACAAATACTTCTACTTTTCTGATTCCTGCTTCGTGAGCTACTTTACCAGCCTCACTCGATGCGAGCTGAGCTGCATACGGAGTGTTCTTTTTAGAACCTCTGAAACCCACCTTACCGGCGCTGGACCATGATATGGCCTGTCCGTTCATATTGGTAAAGGTGATGATAATGTTATTGAAGGTAGCGCTGATGAAAGCCTTTCCTTCGCTGTCCACTTTTACTACACGCTTTTTAGCTTTTGCTTTTGCGGTAGGCTGCTGTTGTTGCTGTTTTGCCATTGTTGATTGAGATTTTCGACCCTTAGCCTATTGAGCTATGGGCAATTTATTTTATTTGGATTACTTTGTTACCATTTTCTTGTTAGCCACTGTCTTACGTTTACCCTTACGAGTACGTGCGTTAGTGATAGTACGCTGGCCACGTACAGGGAGTCCCTTACGGTGACGGATACCACGGTAGCAGCCGATATCCTGCAGACGTTTGATGTTCTGCTGTGTCTCACCTCTCAGTTCACCTTCGAGTTTGAGGTTATTGCTGATATAGTTGAGGATACCGTTTATGTTCTCATCATTCCAGTCCTTTACTTTAGTATTGATATCTATACCATTAGAGGTAAGTATCTTCTTGGCAGTAGTTCTGCCGATACCATATATGTATGTCAGGCCTATTTCGCCTCTTTTGTTTTTCGGTAAGTCAACACCAGATATACGCGCCATGCTTTGAGTGTGTGTTTAGTTTTTTAGTTAATTATCCTTGTCTTTGTTTGAACTTAGGGTTCTTTTTGTTGATCACATAAAGTACCCCCTTGCGACGTACAATCTTGCAGTCGACGCTTCTTTTCTTGATAGATGCCCTTACTCTCATCGTTATTATTTTTTAGCCGGTTTATTTGTACCTAAAAGTTATTCTTCCCTTGTTCAGGTCATATGGACTCATTTCCACTTGCACCCTATCTCCGGGGAGTATCTTGATATAGTTCATTCTCATCTTACCAGAGATATGGCAAACCAACTCGTGGCCATTCTCTAATTTTACGCGGAACATGGCGTTACTCAACGCTTCAGTGATGGTTCCATCTTGTACAATCAGGTCTTGTTTTGCCATTCAGATACTACCCCTTTTATTAAAGGACTGCAAATATATAACTTATCCACAAGCCACCAAAATTTTATGTACAATTAATTTGATGGGGCGAAGGTAAATAGCCCCATATTGACCCAATACTACCCGAAGCTACTGTAATTGTTTAACGATAATATACCTTAGTTATTGATAAATAGATACTTATGAATATATCGCGATAAATAAAAATGTGGAAAAGACTTCATCATAATTGGCGATCAGCAATGCTCTCAGCACAATAAGGGGAATGAATGCTCTGAGATTTTGATATCTTTTGAAATGTTGACGACAAAGTTTACATTTATGGTTATAATCTTAAACACCTAGTTTAATCCTAAGAATCCGTGAAGACAATATTTTATATATTATCAATCATCCTACTAGCATCTATCAGCGGACGCAGTCAGGCACTTGTGATCACCGATAGCGCCACGACCCCATCTATCTGCTTCAATGATGGGACCATCACCATGAGCGCATCCGGTGGTACTCGCCCTTATACCTTCACGATCATAGGCGGCCCTTCGTATCCTAATATCACCTATCCGATCACCATACCGACGCTTGATAGTGTTTTTCAGACCCTGCCCAAAGGGGAATATACTATCAAAGTAACTGACGGATCGGGAAATACAGCATTTGCCACGGCCACTGTAGGCGGCACTTATACCTTTCCGGTCATAAACCCCGCGCCACCTGATACTGTCTATAGCGGCTGTATCACTGTCGCAGTACAGGGCGGACGACCACCATACCAATATGCCCGATCATCTGTCGGCACCAATTCCGGATTTGGCGCTTATCAAAGCTCCGGCACTTTCTGCAATCTATGCAATGGCCCCTACTGGATCCGAGTCAAGGATTCCTGCCAGAATATCTTTACTACCAATAAGATAACCGTGATCGTACCCATTCCTACGTATAATGTAACCTATACGACGGTCGGCGACAGCGACCACATACATGTGAACCTGATCACAAGCGGCGCACCACCATATACATTCCACCTTAGCAGCGGGTCCATCTCACTTACCAACCAGACAGGGGTATTCGTCATTCCTGTGCAATGCCCTCCTGATGTGATCACAGCTACCGACAGTTGCGGCCGGATATGGCAGACCACTATCAATATTCATCAGCTCAATGCCACTGCACTTGGCTCCTGTACCAGCGGCAATGCATTCATCAGTATAGACTCCTCAGCAATAGGTCCGTTTACGATCACAGGCAGCAATCCAAGCACAATTGTCACACATCAACATCAGGTTTCTATCACAGGCCTTCCATTGCATGTCGCATATAATTTTACCGTCACTGACAGCTGTGGCAATACACAGAGCTTCATACTACCTTGCGACTCAACCATATCTGACACCATTTTCTTCTACAATGTATGTCCTTTTGACAGTTCTATACATATGACGCAGGATCCTGTTCAATTCTGCTATCCCGTAGTGGTCACCTGTCTGAACTGCAGCCCTGTACAGATCGATACCATCTTCACGACACCGGCGCGGCTTTTCACAGGTATAGACACAGGAGTGCTATACAGGGTCAGGATACAGGACCAATGCGGGTTTGACTATACTACGGTAGATGTTCCGCAATTCATACATCTGCCTATAGCAGACAGTGTCCTGACATGCAGTGATTTCTCGGTATTTTCTTTCCCCGCCGTCTTTACGCCTCCGGTTACCTACACTGTATTTGACCAGCTCACTCTGGTCGACTCTATGACCGCGAACTTTCCTATATTTTACCATTTGCCGCCCGCGACCTATCAGGTCAAGGCCACACAGCCACTCTGTCTGGCCAATGCCATCACAGTCACGCTGCCCGCACTCGGGGGAGCATGTATCATGCCGATGCTGGACTCCACATGTATGAAGGCCTATGCCATCTATGAAAATGCAGTCGATTATACCGAGGTATATTCGCTGGTCAGTACCGTAAGCGGCACTTCATATATACAGACCTTACCAAGCCCATATGCTGATGCCCTGCTATTCTATGACGTACCACCGGGCAACTATAACCTGGTATCTGACAGCGGCTGCTCTTTCCCATTTGTGCTGCCTCCGTTTCCGCAGTATGTCCTCTCGGCGACAGCTACTCATCAGTGTACAGGCACATCACTGATACAGGCAGATTGCACTCCGCCTATCAGCGCCTGCAATACTTCTCAGGGGCCATATTATGTTCTGCTGAAAAACAATCAATATATCGCAAGCAGCGTAAATGGAAGGTTTACTGTATTAGATACCGGCTACTATGTCATAAGACTATTTCTGTCCAATACACAGATCTTTAGTTATAACGTCAGGTATGACACCATTTGTCCGATAGATACTATGCTGATATATGTCGGGGCAAACATAGTGCCCAATATTGTTTCCACTCAGGTAGAAGTTTGCGGTGATTCGGCCAGAGGCAATATCCCATATACGATCTTCGGCGGTACAGCACCCTATACTGTCCAGATACTCGGCTACCCTACACAGACAGACAGTTTTGCGACCGACACTTTCCCTGATGTACGTCCCGGCATCTACACGATGATAGTCTCAGACTATTGTGGTATCAGCAGAAGCTTCTCGGTATCTGTGGTCGATACCTGCTCATCCATCTGTACCACTAAGAGTGCGTTCACGATCAATGGCAGTTCGTTTTGCTCTGACGCCCTCGTCACTATGACCAATCAAAGCACATCTGCTACCCACTACAAATGGGACATCAATGGCAGCCTGTATGCCTATGTCGCAGATACTACATTCTACGCATCGGTACCGGGCAGCTATACCATTACGCTCTATGCATACGTAGGAGTATGTGTAGATAGCTCCAGCCAGACTTTCGTCATACAGGATACTATACTCAATACCGCCAAAACCGACACCACGCTCTGCAGTCCTTTTTCTCTCCGGCTAAACACTCATATCGCCAATACAGTCTGGTCGTCAGGGCCCTCTGACTCAGCCTATACGGTGACTGCTTCCGGTCTCTATATCGCTACTGTCACTAATGCCTGTGGCAGCAATCTTGACAGTGTGAAAGTGAATACTTATCCCGAGATCTCAGGGCTCAATCTGACAGATAGCAAGGATGCGCTCTGTGAAGGTGTGACAGACAGTGTAATGATCACCGCCAGTATAGACTCCTCTGGGCAGCAGTCAGTCACATTCCGGTGGAATACAGGAACAGTCGACTCCGACGCATATAGCTCACAGATCATCGTATATCAGGCAGGGCCATATCAGGTCACTGCACTTAATGGTTTCTGTCCGGTCTCACAGAGCATCACCATAGATACGGTATCATGTGACTCGGAGTGCATAGCAGGCATTGCCATTCCGGATATATTCAGTCCGAATAGTGATGGGAAAAACGATACCTTCTATATCCTGCACATCTGCGATATCAATCCGTTTGAGATGCATATATACAACAGATGGGGTGAATTGGTCTTTGAATCTCCTGATATACATAAAGGTTGGGATGGAAAATACAAAGGTACACCCGAGCCCGAAGAAGTATATTGGCTATGGCTGATGCTCACGCTGCCAGATGGCAAAACTATATATAGGTCAGGCTATGTAACACTTGTGAGATAGAGCGAGAGACGAGTGATGAGGCTAATACAACCTCACCCTGCCCTCTCCTTTGGAGAGGGTTACAGCCAATGATAATTTACTCTACGGTCACAGACTTGGCGAGGTTGCGAGGCTGGTCGACATTGCATCCGCGCTCGACGGCTATGTAGTATGACAATAGCTGCAGCGGTACAGTAGCCAGCAGCGGCACCATGATATCAGGCGCATCAGGTATCTCGATCACATAGTCTGCCATTGCCCTGACCTTGGTATCACCTTCTGTCACGATGGCTATGATCTTGCCTTTGCGGGCCTTGACCTCCTGAATATTGCTGATTATTTTTTCGTAGTGAGCATTCTTGGTAGCGATGACCACGACCGGCATCTCCTCATCTATGAGTGCGATAGGCCCGTGCTTCATCTCTGCTGCCGGGTATCCCTCAGCATGTATGTAGGATATTTCTTTGAGCTTCAATGCACCTTCGAGTGCCACCGGGAAGCCATACCCTCTACCGAGGTAGAGGAAATTGTGAGAGTCCTTATATTTCTTTGCGAGCTCTTTGATCTGATCTTCACACTTGAGTGTGGTTTCGACCTTAGCCGGTATAGCATCCAGCTCCGCCATGATGTTACGCAGTTCTGATTTGCTTTTCTTGCCTTTGATATCTGCGAAGCCCAGCGCCAGCAGTATCATGACCGATACCTGAGCAGTGAAAGCCTTGGTCGACGCGACGCCTATCTCAGGACCTGCATGTGTATAGGCACCCGCATGAGAGGCACGCGGTATGGAGGAACCAACTACATTGCAAACGCCGAATACAGTAGCGCCTTTTTCTTTAGCCATCTCTATAGCAGCGAGTGTATCTGCCGTCTCACCCGACTGAGATATGGCTATGACCAGATCGTCCTCTCCTATCACCGGATTGCGATAGCGAAACTCTGACGCATACTCGACCTCTACAGGGATACGCGCTATATCTTCAAATAAATACTCAGCTACCAGCCCTGCATGCCATGATGTACCGCAACCTACTATAATGATACGCTTGAGATTTTTGATCTTGTGTGCATACTCCTTGAGTGACCTCATCGCAAAATTGCCGGTAGATGTATCAAATCGGCCCCTGAGAGAATCGTATATAGATTTAGGCTGCTCGTGGATCTCCTTGAGCATAAAGTGTGTGTAGCCGCCTTTCTCGATAGCCTCGAGGTTCATCTCCAGTGTCTGGATAAAAGGTGTTTTGGCTACATTGTCAATGGTCTTTATAGACAGCTTACCATCTTTGATGAAAGCGATCTCTCCATCTTCGAGATAGGTCACATCCTTGGTATACTCCACGATAGGAGATGCATCAGAGGCCATGAAATATTCGCCATCGCCGATACCTACCACCAGCGGGCTTCCCTTGCGGGCACCGATGAGTTTGGTCGGATCGTCTTTTGAAATAATGACTATAGCATATGCTCCTACTACTTCGCAGAGGGCTAGACGTACCGCTTCATCGAGTTCTACTTTTGTGTTCTTCCTTATTTCTTCGATGAGGTGTACCAGTACCTCCGAGTCAGTATCACTTTTGAAAACATGTCCGCGTTCGAGCAGTGCTTCTTTGAGTGTACCGTAATTTTCTATGATCCCATTATGAATGATGGCCAGGCTACCATCCTGAGAGAGATGCGGGTGTGAGTTGACGTCATTGGGTTCACCATGAGTGGCCCAGCGAGTGTGGCCCATGCCCAGATGGGCGCTGAGCTGATGTCCTTCTGCTACATGCTCGAGATCAGACACCTTGCCTTTGGTCTTGTAGATACGCATCACACCATTGAGGAGTGCTACACCTGCGCTGTCATAGCCCCGGTATTCGAGTCTCTTTAATCCTTTGATAAGGATAGGATATGCTTCCCTCGGGCCGATATATGCAACAATTCCACACATAAGCTATTGTAGTTTAGTGTACGTTATCTTTAATTTACATTGGGTTGACAACTTAGCCGGATCATTGAGGATGATAACCCTATCGCCCCTCACGGTATATGAATATCCGATATAGTATCCGTTGTTATTGGAGTAATATCCATTCAGCACACGCTGCACATACTCTGTGAGATTAAAGACATAGCAGAGATAGTTAAGGTTATTATTATCGACACGGGTAGTGAGGTAACCCACACCCTGATTATTGTTACCATTAAATGCATCCACGCCCAGTGTATCATCTATCCTGTACATGGTCAGTGCAGGAGGCGGGCTGTAACTAGGATCGGATAGCAGGGTATCCATGATAGGCACGATCAGCTCAGCCTTTGTGATACCTATATTCGGTGGCAGGTTTTTCAGCGTAGGCAGTGTCATTTTTAGCTTCGTGCCGCCGCCTGCCTGTACATATCCTACCTTATCGCCGGCGGGATTAGGATTGCTCAGCATGTTCTGTACCAGCGTCCCGCCGTAATAATGGTCCCAATGATTCACTAGGACACCGTAGTTGGACATTTGAAACTGAAAGACCGATGTATCGGGCACTCCCAGGGCTGCATTGTGATAATACATACTGATGTTGCAGGTAGTATTGCCCACATTGAAATACATCAGACCATCACCCACTTTAGAGGGATTGGTAGTGATATACAGGCCTTTGAAATATTCGATAAAATACAATGATGACTGGAGCGTACTGTCAGGTGTATTGAGCAGCTTATTACCAAAGGCATTCGTCAGCCTCACCCGCAGCATTGGCGCCTGCCCGTGATATGGCACATCGACATTGTCTGCGATGAAAGGATCGATAAAAAATACACTATCCGAAAGGTCAGGGATATAATTTGTCCTGATCCCTACAGGCTGACCGTACACACTAAAACCATCATTAGCATAATAAGTGATGCCAGGTAACATGTCCTGTGCGAGTTCATATACTACTACATCTATAGGCTTATCGCATTTACCGTACTTAGATGTGGTACTGCTAAATGGCATAATGAGTACTGCAGAATCAAGTACATCTCCCGGGAAACCCGTAGGCTGTACGCTCGACAATAAACACTGGGCATAAATACTCGCAAAGGTCTTGCCAAAGAAAATATCATTCATGGACCCAAGTACTCCTGTGGTCACTCCTGATGATATCAGCGTCCTGTCAGGTATTGTATTGAATATCACCGAGCAGGTATCTATATGATACAGACTGATATTTTGAAAATTCAGCGTATTACCCTTATCGGTAACCACCGGATCCTTGCAGGAGTTCAAATGAAACAGCAGCATCACTGCACACATAGCGTAGCAAAGCTTTGTAAGAATCTTCTTCAACCGACGGGTACTTTAATCTTAGTTAGCCAAAATGTTTTTATAGAAATCACTCACCAGTGGCAGCGAAGCATCTTCATTTGAATTGACCTTGAGCACGAGTTTATTTTTGGCTTTCTTGACATAAGCAGACATAGCCTCGTTCAGGTCGTCTTCTACCAGCAGGGCATCAGCGAATTCAGAACCCCCGATATTCAGGCTGGTGTTGTCTCCATCCTTAAAGAAATCTACATGCTTCTTAGTGATATTGTCACTGATCTGTAGCTGTGTAGTAAAGTCTTTTTTCAGCTTGCTTGCGAAGTAGTTATTGGACACTGTGTATACCACTTTGCTGTTTGCAAAGATAGGATCGTCTTTGTAGGTAGTCTTGAGAAACATAGGGATCAGGCTGGTCATCCATCCGAAACAGTGGATCAGATCAGGTGCCCATCCGAATTTGCGTACGGTCTCCAGTGCGCCTTTGCAGAAGAAGATCATACGGTCTGAATTGTCCTCAAAGAAGTTGTTGTCATCATCTTCAAATACATTTTTGCGTTTGAAGAAATCTTCGTTGTCCAAAAAGTAAACCTGAAGGCGAGCACCGGGCAGAGAAGCGACTTTTATTACCAGAGGATAATCTTCGTCATTGATTATTACGTTGATACCTGAGAGACGAACGACTTCGTGCAGGCGATGCCTTCTCTCGTTGATGTTGCCGAACTTCGGCATCAGTACTCTTATTTCCATCCCATTGTCCTGCAGATATTTTGGCAGAGAGTTAGCTATTTTTGCTGCTTGAGTGAGGTTGATGTAAGGGTCCATTTCATGGGTTACAATCAGAATTCTCTTTTTCTCCATCTCGGTGTGATTTTATGGTTAAATAATAAACTTGATTAAATTGCGGACTACAAAGATACTAATTAATTTCCGAAAGAATACAAAACGCTACACTCTGTGTAATATTGTGAACACCCGCCATGCAGATCATAAAAACGATAAAAGATATTAACAGTCAATCTATTGCATTAAAAAAAGAGGGCAAAAAAATTGGTTTCGTGCCGACCATGGGGGCGCTCCATGCGGGGCATATTTCCCTGATCCGGGAGTCAAACCGGCAAAACGACCTCACCGTCTGCTCGATCTTTGTCAATCCGACCCAGTTTAACGACCCCAGGGATTTTGAGAAATATCCGGTGACACTGGAGAGCGATATGCAGAAGCTTATCGCGGCTAAATGTGACATCCTGTTTTTGCCATCGGTGCATGAGATGTATCCGCAGGGAATGAAAAACAATTCACCGATAGATTTTGGCTATATGGCGGGAACACTGGAGGGCGAGTTTCGGCCTGGTCATTTCGATGGTATGGCGCAGATCGTAGAGAAACTGCTCCTGGCAGTGGCACCACATCATCTATATATGGGGCAGAAGGACTACCAGCAGGCCATGATCTGCAAGGAGCTAATCAAAAAGCAAAAACTAAAGATCAAACTCGTGACCTGCCCGATCAAACGTGAAAAGGACGGCCTGGCCATGAGCTCCCGCAATGTAAGGCTGGATCGCGCCTCACGCAGAAAAGCAGTAGAAATAGTAAAGACACTGCGCAGTATCAAGAGGGCAATGGGACGGGGGGCGAAGGACGGGGGACGGCTGGAAATAAAAGATATTGAGCGGAAAGCCGTCGAGCGTCTAGCTGCTTTCCCGGAGTTTCAGGTGGAGTATGTGGCGATACGGGATGCCAGGACCTTGAAGCCTATAAAAAAGATCAGCGCTACGACCCATGCCGTCGCCCTCATCGCCGCCCGGATAGGGGGCGTGCGGCTCATAGATAATATGCTGCTGTGATGTCGGGCTGCACCGCAAAGGATATCAGTGGCTAAAACCCCAGGCAAGATTGTCATGTCGCAACCCCGCCTGAATGACGCAGTCAGGCAGGGAAAATGCAGCGAAGCGCATTGCAGCGGAGACATCTATCAGGTCATCTGTACAAAAAAGATTCCTTCGTAGAGCTTCGCAGAACTACGGAATGACAAAAGGGGCAGTATCTTCTACTCCTTCACCACCTGCATCACATCAGTCTTACCATTTGTGTATTGCACAATGAAATAATACATGGCACACGAATATTTGCTCATGTCAAAGACATAGGTGCCTTGCTGGTTAATTTGCATCGGAGAGTTCCAGACACTTGAGCCGTTAGCATAAACCAGTCCTATAGTTGCAGGACCAGATACATCGAGATTGACAGAGTTTTTTGCAGGATTAGGGTAGACTGCTGTCTGAGTGGATTCTATCATTTTGATACCGACACTTGTCACAGTTATTAGTTTCGTGATGCTGTCCACACCACAGGCACTATATGCAATGGCAGTCACTGTATAAGTGCTGTCGTGGTTCGTATATACATGAAAGAAAGTATCACTCAAAGATATACCGCCGTCACCCAAACGCCACCGGATACTATCACTGTGATTGACGCTACTGCCATAGAAATAGACTGTATCTCCATGCACTGTCTGAGTATACTGCACACCCGGAGTGGGGCAGCTGCAATCGCTGATGCCGATCTTGGCAATGAAGAAATTGCCTGATTGTGCATCCGTATTTACCACGCTGTCCGCAGGGGTTGCCATGTAACTGGTGATGCTTCCACCGAGATACACATTGCCACGCCAGTCTGTAGCTCCGTATGGAGTTTGATCACCCGATACTCCATTAGTATTAATATCTCCCAGGTCAGCAATATATTTTGAAGTTATGTTCCCATTTCCGTCAAAAGCAGTAACAAGCTTATAGTAGTATGAGCAATTAGTGGTACACACAGAGTTGCCAACTATAAGTGTATCTGCGTTATTGAAGATTTCCGTGCCACCCGGGTTCAGCCCCACCATATAGTCTGGCTGAGGAACATCTTGAAACATTAAACCGATAAAGCCGTTCGCGGAGGTCATATATTTACACCATTTCTGGTTCCCATTTGCATCTATACAATATGCTCCCAATGTATTAAATGGATGTGGGCCAAAATTTTGTCTGCTAAATCCGAACGAGGAGCCTTGAATACGCACCCCCGAATCTCCTAAATTACAGGCAATCATTAGCTGGTCATGTACCATGTCAAATTTACAGGCTGTAAGTTGAAAGAAGGCGTTGTTTTTTACTGTATCCTGCATGATGAGAAACCTAAGGTTTCCACTTTTGTCTAACGAAAAAATAAAAGATTCATCAGCAGTGAAATAATTTGTGTCAACTGCTACTCTCCGATTTGCCAGTATCAATGTATCTCCATTTACTTGCCCGGAAACTGTAAGTTGAAGTGTCCCTGTTTCATAATAATTTTCGTTTTCATCAATATCGTAGCTTATATCCGGACGGTATCCGTCCCCATAATTTTGATTAGAAATATAATATCCACCTAAAATGTTGCCCGTCAATGGATCAATTTCCACATTGTACTTTCCTTGTTTAGTCGTATGTAAATTTGGTGCGATTGCATAATTACTATCTATAATGGAGGCCATCCATAAGTTGCCCGAACTACCTATACGCAATCCATAAGCCCCAGACTTTCCGGTATGAGAAGTGTAGGCCGTGTCTTCCTCAAAATTTTTAAACCACACTAGCCTGCCAAGACTATCATATTTGATCATACAGAAATAAGGTTGCGTAAGGACATTTGTTGGAGCAAGTACAGTATCCCCTAAAAACAAATTCACCGAGCCTCCATTCATTCCATACCAAAATTTACTGGCTAAGTAGGTATTGCCTTGTGGGTCTGTCGTTACTCCGTAGTTAGCGTAAAGACCTTCATCACTACCTATTTGTTTTGCCCAACGCATGTGTCCAGAACAATCGTAACTAAAAAGCAAATAAGATTGCCCTTGAAAATTAGTAAAAGAAACATGCGCACCATTAAAAGTGTCGAATACTGGATTTGGCCCATTAATCATACCTACAGCATAAACATTACCCTCGGCATCACATCCGCCAATTTTGCATTCGGCAGCAAGGAGTGGGCCATTATCCGAATTACTTCCCCCAGCTTTTACCCACTGCCATGTTTGGGTCTGGGCAGAGAGAGACATCGAGACAATGATAAGCAGAAAGGCGAGTAGGTTTTTCAGGTGCATGGGGCGTTTGGGCTTATGGTTAAAGGTAAGGAATTTCCCCCAAACCCCCTAATACAAGCTCACCCCAACCCTTCCACCTCGGCGGACAAGTCTCCAAAGGAGAGGACTAACATCCATCGCCCTCGGCGTCATTCCGAAAATTTTTCCCGTAAGTAATAAGTTTTATAAAATTGAGGAATCCCCTAGTGCATTTGAGAGCAGTAAATGCACTAGGGGATTCCTCCCCTGCCTGACTGCGGCTGTCACGCAGGCAGGGCTTTGACATATTTATTTTTCAAGGTGAAAAGTGTTCGGAATGAACGGACTGGTTTGGTTTATTGCAAATAATTTGCTATATTTGTATTTAATAAGTCATAAAAGCAATTTAAAATTCAATTATGCATATTTATTTTCTAAAATATCAATTTCTATTATACCTAATGAATACATTATAAGAAAATTAGTGTTTTGCCACTAGTGGGCAACAGTACTGTGAAATATGGATTAATTATATGTATAAGTGATCCTTCGGCAAGGTAAACTTCCAGAACAAAAATGTCATTCCGTAATTCTGCGAAGCTCTATGGAGGAATCTTTTAAGACCATATCAAAGATTTCTCCGCGAGGCGCTACGAAATGACAGCATTGTATATGGAGTTACGCTTTAATAAAAGTTTAACCAAATTACTTATAAACCAGTACTAGTTTCTTCGTCTTTGGTGCTATTGTTTTTTTTCTATTTTCGTCGGGTCTATGGCAGAATATATTGTTTCAGCGCGCAAGTACCGCCCTACCAGGTTTAAGGATATGGTGGGCCAGGAGCATATATCTGCTACCTTGCAGAATGCTATCAAGTCCGGACAGCTCGCGCATTCGTTCCTATTCTGCGGGCCGCGTGGCGTGGGCAAGACGACCGCAGCGCGTATCCTGGCCAAGACCATCAACTGCGAGAATATCACCGCCGACATCGAGGCCTGCAATGAATGCCCTTCGTGCGTCTCCTTTAATCATAACAGTTCCTTCAACATACATGAGCTCGATGCGGCGTCCAATAACTCTGTAGAGGACATCCGCCAGCTAGTCGATCAGGTACGATTCCCGCCACAGTCGGGCCGGTACAAGATCTACATCATAGATGAGGTGCACATGCTGAGCCAGGGCGCATTCAATGCATTCCTGAAGACACTCGAGGAGCCGCCATCCTACTGCAAGTTCATACTCGCGACGACCGAGAAGCATAAGATACTGCCGACCATCCTGTCGCGCTGCCAGATATTTGACTTTCGCCGTATAGACATAGAGACGATCGTAAATCATCTCAAGCACATCTGCGAGCTCGAGCATATCGATGCGGAAGAAGATGCCCTGCATATCATAGCGCAGAAGAGCGATGGCGGCATGCGTGATGCACTATCTATGTTTGACAGGTTGAGCAGTTTCGCGGGCGGCAAACTGACCTATGAGTCAGTGCTGAAGAACCTCAACGTACTCGACTATGATTATTTCTTTAAGGTCACCGATGCCCTGCTGACCGAAGACCTGACTGCACTGATGAGCTATCTGTCTGAGGTGCTGAAACGGGGTTTTGAGGGAGATGATTTCATACTCGGCCTGTGTGAACACTTCAGGAACCTGCTTTTTGCTAAGAATATAGATACACTCGGACTCATGGAGGTGAGCGAGTCGCTAAAAAGACGCTATCTCGATCAGACCAATCTGGCTTCGAATACTTTTCTGATCAACTGCCTCCACCTCGGCAATCTCTGCGATGTGAACTATAAGCAGTCTAAAAACAAACGCCTGTCTGTCGAGCTGACCCTCATTAAGATGTGCTATGTCAACTCAACTATAGAAGCCGCCGAGGCTTCAAAAAAAAAACTTAGTACTGTAGAGACGCAAGATCCTGCGTCTCGCCATCAGGAGACGCAAAATCTTGCGTCTCTACACAAGCCAAGCACCGACCCGCAGCCGGCATCGACACGGCCCGCAGCAGCCCAACCAAAGCCGATACCTGATAAGGATACAGTCATAAAAAAATCGGCCAAGCTGCTCTCGCTGGATGATATAAATGAGAATAACCATCAGAAGTCTAAGGGAAATAAGAGCGACGGAGATGAAAATCCTGTCACGATGTCGGCCATCATCAGGGAGTTCAATCAGGAGAATGTGACCGAACTATGGCATCTTTTCGCGGAAAGTATCCGGGACACTAAAGGCGGGGCGGCGGTCCTGATGAACCTCAACCAGCCTCTGGTGACAGACGGGGCGACCATAGCCGTAAATCTGGAAAGTGAACTACAGAAGACGCAGTTCACCCAGATCATCACTTCTCTCAAGAACTTCATTTACAGCCATATAGGATTTCACCCGGACATACAGGTGAATGTCATAAAGAACACCGACACTAACACAAAATACTACACGCCGCAAGATAAACTTAAGAGGCTCATAGAGTTAAATCCAGCACTCAGGCGTTTTCAAAAGGAATTAGGGCTCGATCTGGACTACGACTAGGCAACTTTTTTCGATGGATTTCGTACATGTCTATCCGAAACACCCTCAAAGAGTGCAGATAGACAAAACATTAAGTTACGACCAAGCGATCCCTGCCACCGAAGGTTTCTTTTTCGATCATGAAAAAAGAAACCAGGACAGGGCAATTTTGCTTGACATCAAAAAGGGGTTCACTGAATTTTTCTCCCGTGCCGGGACCTTCTTTTTCGGTAGTGAACTGCACACTATTCGCACAGTCATTGTTGCTGCCACACTAGCCTGTTTCATCATGGGCTATATGTCTGACGGCCAGTATTCCTTTCAGACAGTAGCATATACCCAAGGATTGATCGGGATCATCATCATTATTGGTACATTTACTCAGCTCGGAGCCGCCAATATCAGAACGCTTGGCAACCTATACATATACAATCTGAACATATGGAATGTCGTAAATGTAGCCCTCAGCCATTTCAATGACAAGATCAGCTATCAGTTCATCATCTATTTCTTTGTCACCAACCTCTTCTTTAATAAAAGCCGCGGCCTGATATTCAGTATTGTGCTTATTAGTGTCCTTGTCTGCGGTATCACTGTTTTTCCTTCCGAAAATTCATCCTCACTCTCAGACTTTTTCCTGTCTTATGCTATCTCCGCTTTTGCATTGGCTGTGCTGATGCTCAAACGATTCAGGACGGAGGCACAGCTGGCGGAGAATGAACTCAAATACCGACTTCTGGCCGAAAACTCAGCAGACATCATCTGCACTCATCGCCCTTCAGGTGAGTTTGATTTTGTGAGTCCGTCGGTGAGTGCTCTCACCGGCTATAAATCATCAGAACTGGTAGGCAAGTCTGCCTTGAAATTCATATTCCCGGAAGACAGGCCTATATATGAGTCCAAGCTGATGCACAACAGCCATACCTCCAATGAAGCATTCCAATACCGCTTCCTTGCCAAAGACGGTTCATACATCTGGCTGGAAACGGTCGTGCGCGGACTGGATGACCAGCTTGACGTCAAAGAAGGCCGCTTCCTAAGCCAAACGAGGAGCTTCCAGAAGCACCGCGAATACCTCGAGCAGATAGAGTACCATTCCATGGAGCTGCAGGACAGCTACAAGGACCTGGAGATGTTTGCCTATATATCCTCCCATGATATGCAGGAGCCGCTCCGGATGATCTCAAACTATATGCAGCTCCTGAAACGAAAATATGCGACCCAACTCGACAAGGACGCTATGGAGTATATCGACTATGCTGTCAAAGGTGCATCAAATCTACAGGCACTGATCAAAGACCTGCTCTCATACTCCACCATCAATAAAAAAGAGATCAACTTCGTACCAGTCGATATGGACGTCCTGCTCGATGATGTGCTCTCCGGCCTTCAGCTACTGATGCAGGAGAAAAACGCTAAGGTCTATATCAATGAGCCACTGATGCCGCTGCTCGCTGATAAGAATGCCCTGACACAGCTCGTACAGAACCTCATACAGAATGGCATTAAATACAATACCGCCGAGACTCCGGTGATCAGGATACTCTGTACTGAGGATGCAAAAAACGTCACATACTGCATACAGGACAATGGTATTGGTATTGATAAACAATATGCCCAACAGATATTTGAACCATTCCGCAGGCTGCATAATAAGCACAACTTCCCAGGCACAGGCCTCGGACTATCCATCTGCCGCAAGATCATAGACCGCCTCCACGGCAGGATATGGGTCGAGTCAGAACCAGGCGTTGGCTCTTCATTCTTCTTTAGCATCCCTAAGATACAAGAGGGACAATAAATACGAAACAGCATTTAGGGCATCGGGGGCCTTTAAAGTTCTTTGTGTATTTTGCGTTCAAATGCATTTTCTCCCATGAACAGGCTTATCACCGGTAAGGTCGCTATAGTAATAGTTTTAGCTGCATTATCATTCTTTGTGATCTATAAGGCTGTCCATATACCCATCACTTTTGACGAGAGCAGCTCCTTCGGTCTATGCGAGCAGCCCGTATGGCAGATCATGATGAATCAGAACTGGGACGGCTCTCCCAGCAACTGGCCCAACAATCATATACTGAATACCATCCTGATGAAATACTCATCAGCCATGTTTGGTACTCAGCCCTGGGCACTCCGCCTGCCAAATATCCTTGCATTTATACTATTTGGCCTGGGCATGTACCTACTGGCCCGGCGATATTTTTCCGATTCCCTCTGGCTCCTGTTTGTGCCTGTCATCCTCATGTTCGGCAATCCCTACTTGCTGGATTTCTATAGCCTGGCACGTGGTTATGGCATGGGCTGTGCATTTATGGCTTGCTCTATACTAGGCTTGCTCACATACACATCATCACATCAGATGCGGTGGTATTATATCGCTACCATCTTTGCAGGTCTGGCTCTATATGCCCAGTTTACATTTCTGCTTTATTGGCTGGCAATACAAATAATATTGTTCGGTATATTAGTATTGGAGGGGTTGCAGGGTCGCCGGATATGGCATGAATTATTGGCGACCGGTATCGTGGCATTGATCTTTGCAGGACTGTGTTGGTATCCTCTGCTTCATACTCAGAAAGGTATCAGCCATGACTTTCCTACATCAGGCGGTTTTTTTGACATTACTATCCTAAGCTCAGCTGCTAATTTTATATATACAAAAAAAACTGCAGGGTTATATACAGAGGTTCTAAGCTGGATAGCTGTTGGCATAGTGATCATTAGTGGAATATACTGTTTAAAGAAAGCATACAAAGATGGCAAACAAACATTCACTGACCCTCTTACCTTATTGTTTATGACACTGATATTGGTCTGGGCCATAAACATGCTACAGGCAAATATCTTCCACTCCATGTATCCAGGTCAGAGAACAGCACTCATTTATTATGTATTGTTTGCTTTTGTATTGATGTTTCTGATCAGGGATATGATAGCGGGTGATGTTATCGGTGCTAAAGTGCTGACATCGGTCCTTGTGATCTTTTTTATTGTCAATTTCTACAGGGCAGTCAACCTGAAATCGGTGCGTGAGTGGTCGTATGATGCCTACACTTATGATGTCGTAAATTATATAGATACCTACAGGCAGAAACATCCGGAAGCAAAGATCGGCTTAAAACTGGGCGGCCACTTTTTTCCGTCCTTTTTTTATTATCACTACATGAATTATAATAAGTTGCGCTGGCTGGATATGGTGACGCGGTTTGATACTGTGACACAGCCATTATTTTTCTATGGCACTGCAGAAGAAAGGCCAATTTTTAAAAACTATATCCCTGTGCAGATATTCGGGCCCGATAGCCAGATGCTGATGATGCATAGATAGGCTTAGGTTCCTTTGCGAAAAGGCTTACTCCTGCCCTTCAGGTACTATTTCTATAGCATCCATTTTAGCATTGAGCAGCACTCCCTGTACTTTGATGATAGCCTCATGAAGGATCTCACAGGCGCGGAAAATATGTTCTTTAGACATATTGCCCATCATCTGTATACGGATGATAGACTTGTTTCTGGGTACGGCCGGGAACTCTATCAGGTTTGCGATCAGGCCCATGGTCAGCACCTCTCGGCACAGCAGTCGCGCCAGCCTCGAGTCACCTATCAGCACCGGTATGATCGGACTCGGGTATCCGTTTGTGATAAAACCTCTTTTATTGAGTTCGTCAATTGTATATTGGATCAGAGACATGAGATCACGCCTTCGTTGCTTGCCTTCTTCGCTCATGATGATCTCCAGTGATTTGAGCGCTATCGAGCATGATGTGGGTGATATGCCTGTCGCAAAAGTAAATGAAGGTGAGAATATTTCTATCTGCTGCCTGATAGTACGCGGCCCGGCTACGAAGCCACCGATACTTCCCATTACCTTGCTCAGTGAGCCGGTCAGCACCAGATTATCTTTATTTTTATTATTCAGGATGTCACTCATCAGCCCGAGGCCGTCCTCGCCCATACAGCCGAACTCATGGGCTATGTCTACGATCAGGATGGCATCATATTTCTGGCAGAGCTCATAGACGCCATTCATATCAGGCCCGTCCGAATTCATAGAGTAGAGTGTCTCAATCACTACAAACAACCCGCTGTTACTATTGCGGTCACGCCAGAACTTTAGCTTTTTCTCCAGGTCCTCCAGATCATTATGCTTAAACTTATAGACATGTTCGGTAGCATATTTGGCGGCCACATCGGAGGAATTGTGCATCAGCATGTCCATGATGATACAGTCTCTGGCGGTCACCAACCCTGCGATCGCGCCAAAGCAGGCACTCCATCCGTTCGGGAATATATGCGCCTGCTCTACCTTTAAGGCTTCAGCTATTTTTTTGCCAAGTTTGCTGGTCAGGATATTCTGTCCGCCCAGCACAGGTGAACCACCGGCATTAATGCCATACTGGTCTATACTCTCTTTGGCAGCTTTGATCACCTCAGGATGGCTGCTCAGTCCCAGATAATCCTGCGAACCGAAATTAATACAGGGCTTATCTTCATCTGCCCAGGTATTGGAGATATACATCTCTTCGCCGAGTTTAGATGTCGCTATTCTGCCAAAAGGGTAAACGCCGTTTACTTTAAGCAGGTCGACATATTGGTTGAATGGGGTGTATCGCTCACTGAGTGATTTTCCTTTGGGAATCCGGAATAAAAACGAACCACCAAGCAAAGCACTAATGTCAATGTTGTCAGAGGGGGATTTCGAACTCATCTATGCTGTGTGTTTACTTTCTTTTTATTTAATTAAGTTTGCGGCTGTTTGTGTCATAACATAATCTTTCCAAAATAAGTCAATAACTATCTCATGTCAAGAATAACATCGCTCTTATTTATAACCACAATCCTGTTTATGCAATCTGTATTAGGACAATCAAATGTTAAAACCACAAGCTCAATTCCTAATGACCTCTATAAAGTAAAGGAATACACATTAAAAAATGGCCTCAAGGTCTTTATATCTGTCAATAAAGAAACACCGCGTGTACAAACAATGATCGCAGTCAAGGCCGGCAGCAAATATGACCCGGCGCAGACCACCGGCCTGGCACATTATCTGGAACACATGATGTTCAAAGGCACCCAGCACTACGGGACACTCGACTGGGCCAAAGAATCAAAACTACTGGCCCAGGTATCAGCTCTCTACGAGGCGCATCTTCGCGAACCTGATGAAGCCAAGAAGAAAGCCATCTACGCACAGATAGATAGTGTATCTCACGAGGCATCCCGCTATGCCGTACCTAGTGAGTATGACAAAATGGTGGCCTCTATCGGTGCCAGCGGCACTAATGCTTTCACTAGCAACGACATGACCGTTTTCGTCAATGACATCCCATCTAATACTATAGACAAATGGGCGGATCTGGAGAGCGAGCGTTTTTCAGAACTGGTACTGAGGTTATTTCACACGGAGTTGGAGACAGTATATGAGGAGTTCAACAGAAATCAGGACGACGATATCCGCTGGTCGATGTTTGCGGTAGATAGTATGCTGATGCCCAATCACCCATATGGCACACAGACCACTATCGGCCGTGGCGAAGATCTCAAGAACCCATCAATGGTCAATATTCATAAATACTTTGACACTTATTATAATCCTAACAATGTAGCAGTAATCCTCTGTGGCGATGTAGATCCTGAGAAGACAATAGCTATTTTAGAAAAACATTTCGGCAGCTGGAAAACCAAACCTATCCCTGCATTCGTCAAAGCTGCTCCTGTCAAACTCGACAAGCCCCAATATGCCGAGGTCAAAGGTCCTACCAAAGAACATGTCTTTATCGGTTTCCGATTTGACGGTGATGGCAGCAAAGAAGCCCTGATGGCCAAGATGGTCGACATGATACTGTCTAATGGCGCAGCCGGCATGATAGATCTCAACCTCGTGCAAAAACAAAAAGTACTCGTGGCACAGTCATATGTCAATGCGCTAAAGGATTACAGCATCTTCAGGCTCTATGGTGAACCCAAACAGGGGCAATCACTAGAAGAAGTTAAAGACCTTCTCATGTCTCAGATCGAAGCGATCAAGAAAGGCGAGTTCGATGACTGGCTGCTCCCTGCCATCATCCAGAATTTCAGATTGCAGAAGATGAAAGCCAAAGAAAATAATCGCGCAGTAGCAGGTGAACTGATGGATGCTTTCGTCAAAGATATCCCATGGTCATACCGGGTGAATGAGATCGATGAAATGTCAAAGATTACTAAGGCTGACATCGTTAAGTTTGCCAACGATAACTTTAAAGACAACTATGCGGTGTGCTACAAGCGCATGGGCGAACCAAACCGTCATAAAGTAGACAAGCCAAAGATCACACCTGTCATCCTGAACAAGGATAGCATCTCTGCTTTCAAAAAGACATTTGATAAAATAGAAACAGGCAAGATACCTGCAAAGTTTCTTGATTTCAATAAGGATATGACCACTACTAAATTTGCGAACGGCACTCCGCTGCGCTATGTGGCCAATGACCTCAATAAAACTTTCTCCCTCACATATGTCTATCATACAGGCACTGATTTTGACAAAAACATCGGTCCCGCGGTGGACTATCTCGCACTGCTGGGTACTGACAAACACAGTGTAGGTGACCTGAAAAAAGAATTCTATAAGATCGGTGTCTCATATAGGGTATCTACCGGACGTGACCGTGTCTCTGTGAGCCTCTCAGGCCTCGAAGAAAATGTATCAAAAGGCCTCGAACTGCTGACAGAATATCTCACCAGCCCCAAAGCTGACAAAGAGGTCTATGACAATTTTGTAACCGATGTAGTAAAGAAACGCGCTAATGCCAAGATCAATAAAAATGTGATCCTGACACAAGGCCTGGTAAACTATGCCAAGTATGGACCAACCAATCCGATGACCAATATTCTCTCAACTGATGAACTCAAAAGTGCATCTCCCGAAACAATGGTGGCACTGGCTAAAAAAGCACTGGCAACCCCCGACGAAGTATACTACTACGGACAGAAAAAAGTAGCTGATGTGCTTACCTTGCTCAAAGACAAGATCAAAGGCACTCCGACCACTGCTAAAGAAGGCAACCGTTTCCCGGAGGCTCCGCTCGATAAGCCTACTGTGTATTTCTGCAACTATAACATGAAGCAGGCAGAGGTCATGATGCTGGCCAAAGATGAAAAATTCAACAAGGACCTGTTCCCTTACATCACCCTGTATGGGGACTATTACGGAGCAGGTTTGTCGTCTATTCTCTTTCAGGAGGTCAGGGAAAAGATGGGCCTCGCATATAGTGTGAGAAGCACCATCTCTGCACCACAGTATGCCGACGAGTCGCACTACATCCAGTGCTATGTAGGCACACAGGCCGACAAACTGGAGACCACGATGAAGCAGATGAGCACACTGCTCAATAATATGGTCGAGGTACCTAAGCAATATGAAGGAGCACGTACATCCGCTATCAAAAACCTCGAGAGCGAGTGGATCACCGGTGAGGATATCTTCGCGGCATATGACCGTGCTGTCAAGCGTGGCCTGAACTATGACATCCGTAAAGATATGTATGCCAAGCTCCCCAATATCTCAATGACCGACCTGAAGACTTTCTTTGATAAGCACATCAAAGGAAAACCATTCACCTACCTAGTTATCGGCAAGAAGGAAAATGTGGATTTCAAAGTACTGGAATCACTCGGCACTGTCAAAGAACTAAGCCTGGAGGATATCTTTGGGTACTAATTACATTTTATCGGGACGATTGATCTAAAAAACAACCCGATCGTTATAATTCTACTTTATCATACATCAATCCATTGATTATGAATAAACACAATATTCCTTTTGTGTAAAATTATTTATATGTTTGCATTAACATTTTGAAACCTGAATGCCCTATATATGCCAAAGATCACATTGACAGCCGACGAAGAGATCCAATACCTCAGGGAATTGGACCGCATACAGGAGATCATCCCTGATCTGGAGATACAGATTGTAAGTGAGCCCCTGCCATATCAGGGTCGCTATGTACTCAGCGATACCAGTATGGGCGATGAGTTCAGGACCTTCCTCCTCAGCAATAAGCTTAAGCAATCCGCCATTTCAGAGCAGGCTGCCAGATAGGTTTGGCCTCTCGAACTATATTCTAAAACCACAAATGTCATTCCGCAATTCTGCGATCCCGATAGCTATCGGGACTATGGAGGAATCTTTCAAGAGGGACATCCAAGGATTTCTTCGCGAGGCGCTACGAAATGACAGTTTGTGTATGTAAGCTCAAGTCCATATAAATAATTGTTTTTCGACCATATCTTTGTTCACTTATACATATAAATAATCCTATTTTTCCTCTATTGGGTTATTTTTTTGCCGGAAATCAAGTAATTTAAAATTAGCATAATAAGCATAAAATAATTTAATATAGTTATTTGTGAAATGCATAATGGAAATTGGTTTTTGATCCCTTTTTTGATTAAATCTATCGTTTCCGAAGGCCGTTTGTCCCCAAAAATCCTCAGGCGTCTTTGCGAACCTGCCTGTCGCCTGCCTGCGGTGTGGCGAAGGTGGCCGAAGGCTGTTTGTCCCCCGCTGGCGGGAGTGGCCGAAGGCCGGGGGTGGAAAAACTCCAGCCGCCTGCCCACAAACAGAGCAGTCAGGTAAATCATCCCGATAAGTAAACATAGTATTTCCAAACCTGCCTGTATGTCAGGCAGAGCGATCACTTTAGGCATAAGTTGATTTTGAGTAAAGAATATTTTATGTCATTAATGCAAAGATACGGAACACTGTGTTTAAATCCCTTTTTACGTCCAGTCCTTTATTATTTTATGATAGCAATGATATCCTCCTTCTAAGTAGAATAAAAATAAAACAACGCTGTTCGTAGATGAAGTGCGGGATGCAGGTAGGCTTCTAAGATCTCGCCAAATTTCATAATCCGAAATAAATTTCAAAATATGAAATTATAATTATCTTTGCATCAATGGTCATAATATCTAAAACCATACTATCGGATTTCGCTATACACTATCCCGATGTGGCTGAACCGTTGAATAGCTGGCATGAGATAACACGCAGGGCCGACTGGAAAAATTTTACAGACATAAAAAGACCTTTAATAGCGTGGATGCTGTGGGAAATGACAGGTATGTATTTAATATCAAAGGCAATAAGTACAGGCTCGCAACGATGATACATTTTGATAAACGTACGATGTACATCCGCTTTATAGGTACCCACAATGACTATGATAAAATTGATTGCTCTACAATTTAAATATGCGTTATGATAGATAAAATAAGAACAGAAACACAATACAAACAAGTGATGGCGCTGATTGAGTCTTTCCTGCAGAAGGCCACTGAGCAGGGTGGTTTTCATACGCTAAAAAAGAAGGATAGTGAAGAGTTGCATAGTCTTAGTAAACTGGCTCAGGAATATGAAGACGAAGTAAAGCATGTCATGCCACTGCCTGTGACCATCAATGCCATAGTCAGGCAGAAAGCAGAAGAACTAAATATCACCCAAAATCAACTGGCCGGGATCCTCAATATAGCCAGTAGTAAACTGTCTCAAATACTCAATGGCAAACGCGAACCTGACGTTCCTTTTCTTAAGGCAGTGCATGAGAAGCTAGGGATAGATGGCAACCTGATCCTGGAGCGGATTTGAAATCAGGAGTATCTTATTTTTTATTGATAATCAATGACTTGCATTTGCCCCTGCACTATATTATAGTTGTGGTAATCTTACGCTGTTTTGTCAAAGCTGCTTTTATAAGGTCCATACCTTGCATTTTCCAATAAAACCCCTATCTTCGCAGTCCATTTTTTTAAATCACTAAAAAGCAGACAAACATGCTCAGTCAGTACGAAACGACTTTCATCCTCACCCCGGTATTGTCAGAAGACGATGCCAAAAAGGCGATCAGCACATTCGTTGACCTCCTGAAAAACCAAGGGGCAGAGATCATCCACCAGGAATACTGGGGATTGAAGAACCTAAGATATCCTATTCAGAAAAAGACAACCGGTATCTACCACCTGGTAGAGTACAAGGGACCTGCAAAGGCCGTTGACACACTGGAGATCGCTTTCCGCCGCGATGAGTCTGTCCTCCGCTATCTCACTGTCAAACTGGACAAGTATGCAGTGAAATACAACGATGACAAACGTGCAGGACTGGTAGGCAGAGGCAAAAAAGTTCAATCACCTAAAAAATCTGAGGAGAACGCATAATGAGCAAGAGCGCACAAGACACCATCAAGTATCTGACCTCACCTAAGATAGGTCTGATCAAAAAGAAATACTGCCGATTCAAAAAGAACGGTATCAAATACATAGACTACAAAGATCCTGACTACCTGATGAGCTTCATCAATGAGCAGGGCAAGATCACTCCGCGCCGTTTCACCGGAAACTCCCTGAAGTTCCAGCGCAAAGTGGCCCAGGCTATCAAGCGTGCGAGACATCTGTCTCTATTGCCTTACGTAGCTGACCTTCTGAAATAAATTGTCTAACAAGCCAAAAGAAATCAAACAATGGAAGTTATATTAAAGAAAGATGTAGAAAAACTCGGCTATGCTGATGACGTAGTATCAGTGAAGTCAGGTTTCGCCCTCAACTACCTCATACCTCAGGGTATGGCGGTGATAGCCAGCGAAAGCAACCGCCGCTCACTCGCAGAGGTAATCAAACAAAAAGAAAAGAAAGAAGCTAAGCTCGTAGCCAGCATCAACGATATCAAAGCACGCCTGGAAGCATCTAAGCTCACCATCGGTGCCAAGGTCGGTACTACTGACAAGATATTCGGTAGTGTGACTGCATACCACGTAGCTGAAGCTATCAAGAAAGCTGTCGACATCGAGGTAGACCGCCGCAAGATACATATCGTAGAAGGTGAAGTAAAAACTCTGGGTACTTACACAGCCGAAGTTGGGCTGGGCAAAGAGCACAAAGTGACCGTCACTTTCGAAGTAGTAGCTGAGTAAAACACCTCACCCAACCCTCTCCAAAGGAGAGGGCTAATACAGAATACATTCAAAACCCTTTGCAGATGCAGAGGGTTTTTTTGTTTTTATACTATCGCGTCACGATCAGCTTCTTGGAGAGGCTATAGCTGCTATTTTGCAACTGTATTATATACACTCCCGATGCTATCTCAGTATTTATATTCCAAATACTGCCCCCGAAACCGTCCTGTTGCATCACCTTCCTACCAGACATATCATATAGCCGCAGCTGGGTCGGAGCCTCTAAAGTTTCTGAGAAATGGACTGAACCTCCATAACTGCTTATCTTCAGGTTTTCTGAATTGATAGAACTGATGCCACTTGGAAGCTGTGTCACCACATTTATGTATACCATATCTCCCGCTTCACCCTTGAATAGATATACACTAGTATCACAATAGGTGGAATAGCACCCTGTAAAACCCATGCTATTAGTATCTGTGACGGTGACACATACATGATAGTATCCTGCGGTGGTGTATATGTGTGATGGTGTATCTCCTATACTGGTAGTGCTGTCGCCCCAGCTCCATACATAGGCTAGGTTTGGTCCTGTACATTGATTCACTGCGTACCAAAGATGTGGTGTAGCAGATGGCTGGAGGGTGAAATAAGCACTGATCCCATAATTTATCACACTCAGACTTAGTATAACTAAACTATCACAGCCTAATACTGATCCCCCCATGATCGTATCATAGTATATACCAGGTATTGAAATATTATTGCCATCAAAACTATAAGCACTGCCTTGACAAATACTGTCATATATAATGCTGGTCGCAGGCAGGGTCACCATCAGGTTCAGTGTGATCAGGCTGTCACATCCACCCACAGAGGGCAGTGTATCATAATAGGTGCCCGAATTATATAGGTTATTGCCATCAAACTGATAAAAACTGCCCTGACAGATAGTTTGTGATAGGCCGCCGCTGTGATCACTGATAGTATCAGTCAAAGCTACGCAGCCGGAGTCATTCACGATGATAGCCGAATACAAACCCGGAGACGTCACTATCAGAGATGTATCGATCACGGTTATACCCGGTCGAGGCCACTTTTGGATCCGTTCGTTTTGGGTATCGGCTATATAGATATTACCTGCGCCATCCACATAGACACCTGAGGGACTATTGAGCTGGTTAGCCGCACTGCCCGGACCATTTCCACCGGCTACTGTGATAGCATTCGTTGTAGCGTTACTCCCTGCCGGAAATCTTTGGATACGGTGATTACCCTGATCAGCTACATAGATATTGCCTGTGGCATCCACATAGAGCCCTTGGGGTTGGGTCAGATCATTACTGCCGTTACCTTGATTTCCTCCGGCAACGGTGACCCCGAGTGTTCCCGTTGTGCTATTAGGAGGAAACTTTTGTATGCGGTTATTACCATAATCTGCCACATATATATTGCCCGATGGATCTACATATACATCTGTCGGATTGCTCAGTTGATCTGCTACTGTGATGCCATTGCTGGCAGAGGTACTGCCCGGCAGAAACTTTTGTATTCGGCTGTTATTGTAATCAGCTACATAGGTATTGCCGGAGCTGTCTTCATATACATTAAACGGGAAGAAAAACTGATCAGCAGCGCTACCATATCCATTTCCGCCGGCTACAGTTATACCATTGGTAGCAGATGTACTTCCTGCCGGAAATTTTTGTATGCGTTCATTATCGACATCTGCTACATACACATCTCCCGCATGGTCCACATATATGCCATATGGACTGTATAGCTGATCGGCAGCCGTGTCGGCACCATTGCCTCCTGCTACTGTAGTGCCATTAGTTGCAGAAGTACTGCCTGCGGGAAACTTTTGAATACGATTGTTCATTGCGTCTGCCACATAGATGTTAGCCCCACCGTCCAGATATACTCCTGATGGAAAATTTAATTGATTAGTACCGCTGCCTTGTCCGTTTCCACCTGCTATGGTAATACCTGAGTCGATAGCAGCTACTGCATACATAGTATCAAATGCGATCCCGTTCTTTTGCCATATTATCTTCTGAGCTGCCGATGCACCCGATACCGAAAGCACCACTAATGGGCAGACAGAATCCCTTACAGTGAGGGTATACGGGCCGCATTGGCCGAAGGCAAAATAAGCAGCGAAAGATATGGAAAAGCTTAGTATTGATCTTTTCATTTTCATGAGATTTTATAATATATAAAGCTAGCAAAAAGTTTCAAAAAACGAATAATGGCCTGTCGGTCTGACAAGCCATTAAATTTTAATTCTTAATTTTTTATTGATTTAGTGTACCCCGTTCATTAGTTTCCTGATGACAGGAGAGAGTAAGATGAGCGCCGCACCACCGCCGAGAGAAACCAGTGCTATCTGATTGCAGCCTTTCATATATATGGGCAGTGAGATCACAGCAGCCACCACTTCGCCATTGGCAGCATGAGGCACCGACATCCGGGCACCGATCTCTCCCGCCAGGTGCTGACCAAATGCCGATGCAAGGAACCACATACCCATCATAAAGCCTACCATTTGTTTCGGCGATAGCTTGGTGATCATAGACAGACCAATAGGCGAAAGGAATAGTTCACCTGTGGTGATGACCAGATAGGCACCGAGAAAATATATCATCGGCATATAGCCTGTGTCCTTGCCCACCATTCCTCCCAGATAAAACAAATAATATCCTCCGCCTAAAAATAAAAATGCAAGTCCGAATTTCATCGGTGTACTTGGGTCGATCTTTTTACGCTCCAGAAAGCTCCACATCACTGCAAAGAGCGGTGTGAGGAAGATGATATAAAAAGGGTTTACAGCATTATTTACCATCGCAGAAGGCAACTCATGTCCAAACACATGCATATCTACATTGCGTTCAGACATTAGATTGAGAGAGCCCCCGCTCTGCTCATAGAATCCCCAGAAAAGCACTGTAAAAATGATCATGATCATAGCAGCCCATAGCTTCTGCCTTGATGCTTTATCAAATTTAAAGCTTTCCACTATTACATATATTACCGCAGCTATTCCAAATAGATAAAGCAGGGCACCCATTACACCGAGATCCCGCAAAACTGTAAGCAGGTATTGAAGAGTGCCGGTATGCCCTGCATTGCATAATGACTCCATGGTAGGGCTCATGATACGGTCGCACTGGACCAAAAATACCATCAAAGGCACCAGCAAAAATGCTCCAAGGTAAAGGGCCCACTCCATTTTCAGCACCCCACCTACTTTCTTCTCCAGCGCCTCAGGTACGGGCGGGTACCCCTGATCATCCAATATGCGCTGGAATACAAGAAATACTATCAATCCAAGTATCATAAATGCGCCCGCTATACCAAAACCCAAATGCCAGCTCACCTTCTGACCAAGGTAGCCGCATATAGCACCACCGAGAAAGGCGCCGATATTGACACCCATATAGAAGATCGAGTAGCCGGCATCCTTACGTGGATCTTGCTCAGTATAGTATCGACCTAGCAGGCTCGATATATTGGGTTTGAAGAAACCGTTGCCGGAAATAAGGAAACCAAGGCCAAGAAAGAAGGTAGCCTGAGAGGGAATAGCCAGCACTAAGTGCCCTATAGCCATCAGAATACCGCCTAATACGATTGATTTGCGGAAGCCGAGCAGCCTGTCAGCCAGCCAGCCACCGAGCAACGGCATGGTGTAGACCAAGGCATTATAAGCCCCATACTGAAGGTTGGCATCCTTATCAGGAAAGAACAGCACATGCGTCATGTAGAGTATCAAAAGCGCCCGCATACCATAGAATGAGAACCGTTCCCACATCTCAGTAAAAAACAGCATCCATATCTGCTTTGGTTGCTCTTTGTGATTGATCACGTAGGCCACTCCGATCATCACTGCGCTGAATATCGCCCCTATTATGATCAGTAATACATCTAAATTCATTTGCGTATTTATTTATGTGTCTGTAAGTATAAAAGTTTTTTCTGAATATACCGCCAAAGAAAGCCTATGCGCCTAGGACTTGGGATTAAACTGGCATCTTAACTACTGGATTGTAAAATATTATGCTTACTTTTTCGTTTGGTCTCTGTATATTTTAATTTCATACTTATTATGATGAAAAAAGTCCTTTTGGCAGCCGTTCTGATCGGCATATTGTTTACCATATCCTGCAGGAAAGATGGCAGCGGAGCCGGCAGCTGGAATTTCGAAGGAGTGAACTATAGTGCCGCGAGTGCTATCCTGACCAGCGGGCAGGACTCTCTCATCGCTACCAGCGGGTCTAATACCAATCAGGGCAGTACATTGATGTTTTATTTCGGGGCCTTGCCTACTCGCAGCGGCACCTATCAGGTGGTCAACTACACCGCAGCCCTGGACTCTAACCAGCTATACATCAGGTTTATTAATAACACCAGCTCTTTTTACTACTTCTCTACCGGCAATGACCACGTCAATGCAAATGTAAAAGTAGCGTCCAATGGCAAGATCAGCGTGACCGTATCATCGGTATATCTTGAGTCATATTCCAGTGCCATAGTCGACAGCGGGCAGCTGACAGCTGTGATAAATCAGCAATAAGCTGATTTTTATATCTTTGCCCGTAATCACTAAAAAAATCAAATGAAAAATCATTTTACGCTAAGTGCTATTGTTATATTATTGACTCTCGTCGTATCCTGTTCTAAGACCAATAACTATACAAACTATTTTAGTTTTGAGAAAGCCACCTATCCGGTCACTATCAACAGTCGTGATACGGTACACTATACTATGACATTCGCTGATCCTACTACCAGTGAGACAGGTACCATTACCTGTGGGTTTGATACCTTCAGTCATCTCACCAGCGGGCAGTATAAGGTAGTAAGCGGCGCCATTACTACCACCCCCGGCCAGATGACCCTACTGCTTACTGTCGGGCTTACCACCTATAACGCCACCGGCACAGACAGTGTAAGTGCCAACGTCACCATATCTCCTGCAGGCAAGTTCTCCATAAGTCTACCTTCTGTACGGGTGGGCGGCCTCAATCTCAGTGGTGCCCCTGATACTTCTAACCTCGCTATTCATGTGACTGAAATTAATTAAGAATATCTCTTCAATTAAAAAGGAACTGATCTGCAAAAGGCCGGTTCCTTTTTAATTTTCACTTATTCCAATCTTATAGTATGTGAATTTGATTTACCTTCGTGCCTCAAAATAATTGATACATGCTCCAACTCACTGATGGCCGCTATACCATAGGCGGCATAGATGCCCTCGCACTCTGCGAGAAATATGACACACCGCTTTATGTATATGATACTGCCGTGATGGAGCGGCAATATAAGCTCCTCAAGAGCAGCTTCAAGGGTTTCGAACCAAGAATAAAGTTTGCCTGCAAGGCACTCAATAATATCAATGTGCTCAAGCTCTTCAAAGGACTGGGAGCAGGACTGGACTGTGTATCTATTCAGGAGGTTTGGGTTGGCATCAGGGCCGGTTTCAAACCCGAAGAGATCATGTACACGCCAAACTGTGTCTCTATGGAGGAAATAGACCTGGCGGTCAAAGAAGGCGTGCAGATCAATATAGATAATACATCTATCCTCGAGCAGTTTGGTACCAAGTATGGCTCCAGTGTGCCGGTGTGTATCCGTATCAATCCTCACCTCATGGCAGGCGGCAATATCAATATCTCTACAGGACATATTGATTCCAAGTTTGGCATATCGATCTATCAGATGCGCCATGTAGAGCGTATCGTAAAGAGCACCGGCCTGCGGGTCAACGGCCTGCATATGCACACAGGCAGCGACATTCTCGATGTGGATGTATTCCTGCGTGGAGCGGAGATACTGCTGGAGCAGACAGAGCTCTTTCCTGATCTGGACTTTCTTGATTTCGGTAGTGGCTTTAAGGTGCCGTACAAACCCGACGATTACTATACAGATGTAGTAGAACTGGGAGATAAACTATCTGACAGGTTCCTCGAATTTCAAAAAAACTATGGCAAAAAAGTAGACCTCTGGTTTGAACCGGGCAAATTTCTCGTCAGCGAATCAGGTACATTTCTCGCTAAGGTCAATGTACTGAAACAAACTACTGCGACAGTTTTCGTAGGTCTGGATTCCGGTCTTAACCACCTGATCAGGCCTATGTTTTACAACTCATACCATCATATCATCAATGTATCAAACCCGGCAGGCATACCACGCATATATACCGTAGTAGGCTATATCTGCGAGACGGACACTTTTGGCTGGGACCGCAAGGTGTCAGAGGTCAAAGAGGGCGACATCATTGCCTTTCGCAATGCAGGCGCTTATGGCTTCACGATGGCGAGCAACTACAACTCCCGTTTTCGTCCCGCTGAGGTATTGGTCCATCATGGCAAAGACTATTTGATACGCCAACGTGAAACGATAGAAGACATACTGAGAAATCAGCTCGAAGTTTTATAAAACCATCATTGATATATTTTCTATTAGAATATGGTTGTTTAATTAAAGATTTTATATTTGTTAACCATTAATAAACAATCTAAAATCAAACTATCATGAAAAGAACTCAAGCATTATTCGTGTTATTGATACTCACGGCACTATTGACCAATAGCTATGCTCAAAGGATCAATATAGTCTCCGGCAGCCTTAGCGGCCTGAAAGGCGAAAAAGCTGTAAGCGTAGAATTTGTATATGACCATATGAAAGTAGGCAATGAAGATGAGAAAGCCTATTTAAAGAGGAAGACAGACGATTACAACAAAAAGGAGCCAGGTCGCGGAGATACATGGGCGCAAGCATGGGTGTCAGATCGCCAGGCAAAGTACGAGCCTAGTTTTTTTGAACTTTTCACCAAAGTCTCAAATATTTCATCTGGTAGCGGCAAATACAAAATAATATTTCATACCGAAAGGACAGAGCCGGGTTTTAATGTTTTTGTTACAAAAAAACCGGCAGCAATTGATGCCACACTCACTATCATAGAAGTAGCTACCGGCAAAGAAGTTGCTAAGGTTACAATAGATAATGCACTGGGCAGAACTTTTGGGATGAGTGACCTTGACACTGGTGTTCGTATCCAGGAGTGCTACGCTATGGCAGGCAAAGCATTTGCCAAGTTTCTGATGAAACAATAATCAAAAAACACAAGCGACAAACTGCCACATAAATAACCCCGATCCTAATGGTCGGGGTTATCTATTTTTGCTAAAGTCTGTCAATTCAGTAAAAACCGAACTATTAAACAAATAAAGGATTACATCCTTATACAGTGACAGCCTCCGGAGCTGCCATGCACCAGCACATAAGTCTTATAGAACGCTGCAAACCTTTCCAGCTTGTCGATATTGATCCAGTCTACTCCCGCATCGAGCATTTCCCTCCATACATTTTCATTCTGTGGCAGTGCATAGAAGCGTATCTGGCGGCCATGATCGTGGGCTAGTTTGACCAGTGCTATTAGTTTTTCTTTTTGGGCCTTAGGCATCGTGCCTTTGCCCTTCCATATGAAGTGCTCGCTATAGGGATCGCTGACCCGCTCCAGAATATAGTTTGGTGTGCTTTCACTAGATTGTTTGATATCTCCATCGGCTGTCACATATAGTTCGTTGCCCTTAAGCAGGGTCTGCCAGGGGCGGTGGCCTGTGATGAGTAGTTTGATCGGTCCGCCCCTGCCCATCCGGTCTGCGAATAGTCCTTTGTACTTCTCGATCAGCTGCTTTAGTACTACATAGCAGTCTTCAGCATCATTTTTAAACTCCACCATAAAGATCGTCGGCGTCGTATCCCCATCATATGCCCAGCCGTGGTGGGCCTTGACGCGCTCTGTGATAGGCTGGAGATATAACTCTTCGATGTCTTTTTTTGAATCGAGGCCTATACCGTCATGGTCTACGACCAGTTTGCCGTTGTGCAGCCAGACATCGATCTCTATGGATTTGTAGCCATAACTCAGTGCGTCAAAGAGCGGATGCTCATGCACATAGTCATTATGCGAGTGGCCACAGTACAGGATCTGCTGCTGGGCCGACAGCCAAAAACAGGAAATCAGGGCAAAAAATGTCAAAATCTGTTTCATGGCCTCAAATATATGGATTCCCCTACCCCCAAACACCCTAAAGGGGGCTTTAACAGCCTCTACCATTGTATTAAAGTCCCCCTTAGGGGATTTAGGGGTAAATTTCCCTTGGATTTTTCCACAATCTGTGTATCTTTGCAATCCTTTTTTGGAAATGCCCTCAACGGAATTTGCGGGACTTAAATGGATTGGCGGTGAAAAATTTGAAAGAATTCCAGATTCCATACGTGGGTTTAAAGATTGGGATACATCAATTTGAGTATCAGATTGACAGCCATTTTTTTAAACACTTTGAGGAATCGCTCATAGCCGACTGCAAGGTCAAGGTGAAGGTTGAGTTCGAAAAAGGAGAGACGCTCTTTACTTTGAAATTTTTCATAGACGGTACTGTCAACGTAGCTTGCGATACCTGTCTGGAGCCCTTTGACAAAGAGATTTTCGGTGACTTCCAGTGTCTGGTCAAGTTTTCTGAAGAGCTCGCCAAAGGCAATAATGATGATGATGAGATCATCTATATCTCGCGCGATGCGCCTTTTATAGATATATCACAGCTCATCTATGAGTACATCGTTCTCTGTCTGCCTATGCACCTGGTAGGATGCAAAGAGCCCGGCACTGACCCCAGATGCAATCAGGAAGTGATCAAACGACTGATGAAAAAAGACGAACCAAAAGAAACCGGCGAGGTAGATCCCCGCTGGTCTGAGCTGAACAAACTGAAATTCGATAAAAATTAAAATAAACTAATAAAATAACACGTCATGCCACATCCCAAACACAGGATCTCGAAACAAAGAAGAGATAAAAGAAGGACCCACTACAAAAGTGAAGCTCCTGTCACCAGCGTGGATACACTGAGCGGCGACAGCCACCTCCGTCACCGTGCACACTGGCAGGAAGACAAACTCATCTACAGGGGCAAAGTCCTCGTAGACAAGTCAGGCAGCTAATAGCTGTTTTACATCGAATGAGATGTGAGCATTTTTTGTGCTTCCGAAAGATAATATATAGACCCCACCCTGTGGGGTTTTATTATTTAAGAAAATGCAATTATGGCGTAGCCTTCCGCCGGGCTATACGCTTCTATCCCTTACGCAAAATCAATGTTTGTTTGATTCCCATGAGAATTCATACTGCTCACCATTAACAGGTACAATGATTTTTACACTTTCAGCCTTTTTAAATTGGATATTGATTTGCCCTGTAATTCTTTCTTCGTTATCTATAGTATTCAATTTTAAATAACCCTGATTTAGCAGATTTCGTATCTGATATTGACGATTGTTGAAATTATCAATACTATTAGCTGCGTTTTGTTGCGCCGCATATTGTGCCGCCCCATTGTAACTTATTGTATTACTGTTTGTTGTTGATGAGCCATAACTATTAACTGTACCTATTGCGCTTCCATAATTATTTCCGTAATAACCGGAAATAGACACATTGGTATTGGAATATCCCGAGGTTGAAGATGTAGTAGATGATTGAGAATAACCTGCTTGACTTGCGGAGTAATTTTGGCCCCAAGCATAGAAAAATGCACTGGTTTTTTGTTTGCGATTTACCTTTTTAATGTACTCATCGTTTGAATATACTTTGGTTTTTTCTGTTATGCCATCATGTGTAAGAAAAGCCTTGATGTCATCAGGATTAAAATTGAACGAACCTCCCGTAAAGTTTTCTATTGCAATATATGCAACGTAATATGTGCCATATTCTCTCTCTGTCTCAAACACCATTGTAATTGATATTCCATCATGGGTATAATATTGGAATGTCTTACCATCTTTATAATATACCTTGGCCACTTTATCACTATTAGCCTTTGTTTCAGTAGTTGTTGGATAAGTACTGCAAAACTGCTTAATTGCTTCATTTGCACTGTTGTCCCCCAATTCTAATGCTTTACCAAAATCCAAACATCCGCTTTCTTTTTGTCCTAATGCCTCCTTTACCCTCCCTCTTTTATAATAAGCTAAAGGTAGTGAAGGGCGAATCTCAATCGTTTTAGTAAAGTCATCTATCGCTCCATTATAGTCTTTAATTGCAATCTTTACTTTACCTCTATTGAAATATGCATCAGCATAGTTGGGGTTAATTTCTATCGCTTTTGTATAGTCAGCTATTGCTTCATCGTAATTATCTAGATCATGATTAGCCCAACCCCTATAATAATATGCAATTGAAGAATTGGGATTGATTTCAATCGCACTATTCAAATCTGATATAGCACCTTGGTAATTCTGTAACTCAATTTTGGTTTTTCCCTTAGCAATATAATCCTCTGCCGTTTGGGAGTAGCAATTGATGATTGATATGAAAGAAAGTATTAAAAGAAATGTACTCTTCATTTGTTAGTTTCGATTTTGGATTATCAACTTATCGATTAAAACCTTGATCTCCCTGAAGCGTTTCAAATCATTAGTTGTTTTTTTAATTTCTAAATCTTTTAAAATGTCAATGTCCCCTCTTGCAGCATTAATTTCGCTGGCTAATTGAAATATGTCACAAGCAATCGCATCTGTTTCAACATATTTATTGGCAATAGTACCGATAGGAAATATGAAATCTCTATTAAATAAACTTCTGTCTTTCATAGAGTAATTATTAGAGTCGAAAATATCAGTGCGAGCTATAATATTATGCCGTAAATCCGCATATTCTTTCAAAAATATAGAGTTTGGAGGATTTTGCCTTTTAACCTCAAAATATTTACCATTCAATAAAAGGATATACTTTTTAAATTTTTCTTCATGGTGGAAAAAAATAGTTCTAAAATGGTTCAATTCATTTAAGAAAAGGGAGATATATGTACCAATAAATGCAGATTTAGTTAAAAAGGATTTGTAGTTTTCTAATTCGAATTTACGCTTAGTTTTATAGTATCTATTTAAACTGGTGAGGTCAATTCTATTCAGATATCCATCATTTAAATTAACTGGCAAGGAAGGTTGAATGAAATCATCATTTGGATTAGCCAATCCAGCTGTATAATTGCTTAATAGCTCTATTGTTTTATCAACTGCAACTTTTAAAATAAGCAAACTGACTTGAAACAATTCATAGGCTTCCTTAGCAGTATTTTTTCGTTGTTTAAAATAGAGATAGTAGGCGGTACCGACACCAAGTATAGTGATTCCTAAAGTAGATAGGTCAAGCCAACTAGGTGATGATTGAAAAAATTCGCCGAATTGAAAATTGATTGACAATAACATAAATAATATCTCAATTAATTGAAATTATGCAAATTGAATATACGAGAAAAAAATGAACGAACTGCTTTTTAATTTACAGAACTAATCTGCCATCTGGATGTTTATCACTTTGTATTCATTACCTTACATCTAAAATCAAAACATATGAGGATCCCATTACTATACGGCCTTTGCACCGTTATTTTCTTTGCCATCGATATGCTGTGGCTGGGGTTTTTTGCACGGAGCTTCTATAAAGAAAAACTCGGCTTCATCCTCTCTGATAAAGTCAACTGGGCAGCAGCGGTCATCTTCTACCTGATATATATAGGTGGCATTTTATTCTTTGCGGTGCTGCCCGCACTCAGGGAGCAGAGTTGGACCATAGCCCTGCTCAATGGAGCTGTGCTTGGCGCTCTATGCTATGCCACATACGACCTGACCAATATGGCGACCATCAGCCAGTGGCCGCTGATAGTAGTGATCGTAGACATCGTCTGGGGTATAGTCCTGACAGGCAGTGTCTCGCTGCTGACATACATTATCGGGGCGAAGATGAGCTAATACCTTTATGCTCTGATTTTAATCACAAAATAGCTATCTTCACAATAAAATATTATAATATGAGTTTGCTCTTCAGTTCAAATTCAACATTGCATGAGATCGTAACACTGGTCGAATCGCTGCCTAAAAAGGCTCAGGAGAAAGTATTGCGCCAAGCTAAACTAGAACAGGCTAAAATATCTGCATCAAAAATTTCCGAAGCACAAAAAAAGGTGAAACTAAAAGTAACCGATGATGAGATAGCTGAAATGGTTCACCAGTACAGGAAAAAGAAAAATCCGTCCTGGTGAAAAAATTTGTTTTAGATGTCAATGTCTGGGTTTCTGTTTTCTATCGAGATAGACAGTCCTATATCATTTCACTGATACAAGATGAGCAAATAGATATTTTCAGCAATGAAGAAAACATTGCAGAGTTTGCTGATGTTCATACCAAACATAAAAAGATTGCAAAACTGCTTCCGCTCCATACCTCAGTTTATGTAGAAACAATGGAGGAAATGAGCAAGATGTATGTGGCCCAAAAGCGATATGCACTATTGGCGGATTATAAAGACAATTATCTTATTGACCTGGCCCATCAAACTCATTCTATACTGGTGACAAACGATAATCACTTTGGAATTGCTAAAAAACTTAAGTCGCCAAAGGTTAAAATTATTACTCTGGCCGAGTTTTATCAAATGCTAAATCTCTGAATGTTCTCGAACGTTTATGTTAAGCATAAGGGGCTAACAATTTCCCTTCATATATGAATTGATGGATTATATTTGGCAGGCTAATCCCAACCTGAGATCCTTTATGAACAAAGTCCGTTCGGCTGCGCTGCTTATTTTATTTTTCCTCTATGCTGCTGTGTCGCAAGCCCAGTCCAAAGGTATGCAACAAGTGGATTATCAGAACATCCGCGGGCAGATAGTGGACAAAGACTCCAAATATCCCATCATCGGTGCCACTGTCATGGTCATCGGATCAAATCCTATCATCGGTACCCAGACTGATGAAAATGGCTACTTCACGTTGCCCAAGGTACCGCTGGGAAGAGTATCAATAAAGATCTCTTATATAGGATATAAAGATGCCTATGCCAATGATGTACTGGTGATATCGGGCAAAGAAGTACAACTGAATATAGAGCTCGAAGAGAAGGTCAGCGAAATAAAAGAAGTGGTGGTCACTGACAAAAAAACCGAACAGGGTGCAGCTAAAAATGAATTCGCTGCGGTCAGTGCACGATCGTTTGATGTGGAGGAGACCAGCAAGTTCAGCGGCAGCAGAAATGACCCTGCACGCATGGCGTCAAACTTCGCCGGTGTGAGTGGTGCCAATGACGCCCGCAATGACATCATTATTCGCGGCAACTCTCCTACCGGCTTGCTCTGGAGGCTTGACGGACTGGACATACCCAGCCCTAACCACTTCGCGAGCTTCGGCAGCTCGGGCGGCCCCGTGAGCATGCTCAATAATAATACACTTGCCCGGAGTGATTTTTTCACCGCTGCGTGGCCGGCAGAGTATGGCGATGCACTCTCAGGAGTATTTGACCTGAAGATGCGAAGCGGCAATAAAGATAAATATGAGTTTCTGGGGCAACTTGGATTCAACGGTATCGAGGTAGGTGCTGAAGGTCCTTTTGATAAGAATAAAAGCAACGCTACTTTCCTTATCAACTATCGCTATTCTACTCTGGCATTATTCAAACTATTAGGCGCGACCACCTTTCTCGCTGGTGGCGCAGTACCAGAGTATCAGGACCTTTCATTCAAAATAGATGTACCTACTAAGAAGGCTGGTATATTCAGGCTCTTCGGCCTCGGAGGATTGAGCAGTATATCGCTCCTTGGCAGCCCCAGCAATGCCTCGACCAATCTATATGGCAGCGCCAATCAAAATATCTACAACAATGTACAGACAGGCATAGTCGGATTCTCTCACACATATTTCCTCACACCGAAATCATATTTCCGCACTACAATAGGTGTATCACATCAGACTCAAAACGCTAATATCGATACGATAGGTGTGGTCGATCCGAGCGCTGTGGCACATTATATCAAATCCTCTTTGCGGCAAAACAAATACACTGCCCATCTGGTCTATAATAATAAACTGGATGCAAAGAACACCATCATGGCAGGCCTCATCAGCAATGTGTATGACTTGAAGTTCAGAGACAGTATCTCTATATTCAATGCTTTTCACCCGATCATACAGGGCGTAGGTTTCAGTGACCTGATGGAGGGTTATTTTATCTGGCAGCATAAGTTCGGTGACAGGTTGGTGCTTAACTCAGGAGTGCATGCACAGTATTTTACCCTCAGCAATAGCTGGGCCATAGAACCACGCCTCGGCATTCGGTTTCAGCTTACTCCCACACAGTTTCTTAGTGCTGGATACGGACTACATGATGAACTGCAGCCATTGCCCACTTATTTTAATTTTGACACCAGTAACATCACAAGTACTAAGCCCACCAATCTCCATATGGGATTCACCCGAAGCAATCATGTCGTAGTGGGATATGAAGTAACTTTCAAAGGTGGCTTCCGTCTGAAGACAGAAGGATATTTTCAATACCTGGACAAAGTGCCTGTCGATCCATTCAGCAGTTCATTCAGCATGCTCAATGCAGGCTCTGATTTTACCACACCGGCCAACTCCTATCTGGTCAATAAAGGCGTAGGCAGAAACTATGGCCTGGAGCTGACACTGGAGAAGTTTTTCAGTAAGGGATACTATTTCCTCGTCACCGGTTCACTCTTCCAGTCGCAGTATAAAGGCAGTGACGGTATCTGGCGCAATACTGCTTTTGACGGCCACTACGTCGCCAATGCGCTCGGAGGCTATGAGTATAAATTCGGAGGCAGAAAGAAAAAGGTCAAGCGCAACACCATCGCCATTGATGGCAAGTTCACAGTCGCAGGCGGCAGGTACTACACGCCGATAAATGTCGCTCAAAGTACGGCAGAGAATCAGGAGGTACTCATGAATAATGTGGCATTCTCACAGGAGTATCCTATCTATTACAGGCTTGATCTCAAGCTGAGTTATCGTATCAGCATGGGTAAGATCACACATGAGTTCTCGATAGACTGTCAGAACGTAACCAACAGAAAGAATGTCTTTATCATGAGCTATGATCTCGCTACACATAACCTGATCACGCAATACCAGCAAGGTATTTTTCCGCTGCCTCAGTACAGGATCCTGTTCTAAAATAAAATTTGTTTTGTACCACAACTTTGGTTTATTTACATATAACCAAACCCACTATACTATGTCAAACACTATTCCCACTTTCAAAAATGACCCGATCGTAGTCCTTATCTTAGGCGTATTAACCTGTGGACTATATCTGATATATTGGAACATCAAAGCAGCAGAAGTACTCAATGCTGTAGCGGAAAGAGAAATACTATCTCAGCCTATCGCTGTTTTTTCGGGATGCTGCACTCCGGTGCACCTATACTATTATTATGTGGCTGCTAAAGATGGCCTTCCTATATTATCTGAGAAGGTAGGTGAGGCTCCAAAAGACCAAACTGTAATGCTGATGGTGCTTGGGCTTTTCTTTCCGATGGTAGCAGCCATGATCGTACAGGGCGAGATCAATAAACTGTACAAGTAATGTCCGACAAGAGAAAATTATATGGTATCCTGATAGCTATGCTCACGATCATAGTCCCCTATCTGATCATGCTCAGTGACCGGCATGTCGAGAGCTCGCAGTCACTTTGCCCGTTCAAGCTGCTGACAGGATTCCCATGTCCGGGATGCGGTATCACGAAGTCTATTATTTTTTTCTACAAAGGCGATATCATCAAAAGCCTCAGCTATCATATATTCGGGCCCTTTGTGATCCTTTTTTGTATAGTGTCGATCTTTGTGCTGACACTGGAAATCATCACGCACAAAGAATATTTAAATAAGCTGTTCTATAACACTAAAGTAGCGTATACCCTGGCTTTCATACTTGGCTCCTATCATCTCAGCAGACTGGTCGTTTTTATCGCACACAATAGTATGGCGGACATTCTGAAAGAATCTATCTGGAGGTGAAATAATTTGTTTAGTAATCGGACAATTAAAAAGGGAACGAATGATCGTTCCCTTTTTAATAGCTCCGCGTTTTAACGCGGAGTTTAAATCAAAACTTTACCGGCTTTAGCCAAATGGACATGAGATATTTCGGCTAAAGCCAAATACAAAAATCATCTGATTCCCCGCGTTAAAACGGGGGCTATTAATTGGATGTTAAACGACCTGTCCCTATTTTATCATTTAAAATTCCAGTCGTAGTCTGCGAGATTGTGCAGGCATACTTTCAGCAGGTCTATATTACCGCGGATGTCATGTTTGTTTGCCATCTCTATGTGTGAATGTATGTGGCGCGTAGGAATGGACACTGCTCCTGCGATAGTGCCATTAGTAGCCATGCGCTGCATGCCGGTAGTATCGGTACCACCTGCGGGCAGTATCTCCATCTGGTATTTGATCTTGGCCTTAGCTGCCTGCTCCTTCATATAGGCCACCATGCGGTAGTCGCATATAGAGCTGCCGTCCATGATCTTGATGCCGACACCATCACCGAGTTTAGTGACCATCTCTTCCGGCTTGGCACCCGGCGTATCAAATGCTATCGTCGTATCTATACAGAAACTAAAATCAGGATTGATATGGTGTGCAGCGACGTGAGCACCTCTGGTACCCACTTCTTCCTGCACGGTAAATACACCATAGAAGTCATAAGGGATCTGTTTACCCTTCAGTTCCTTCAATGTCTCGATCAGCACATATACCGCCACACGATTGTCTATTGATTTGCTATTGACACAGTCGCCCATCTCGATGAGTTCGCTGAGGCGGGTGATAGGACTGCCTATTTCAATATATTTTTCTACTTCACTTTTTGGCAGGCCCAGATCGACGAAATAATCACTGATCTGCGGAGGTTTAACACGCTCTTCTGCTGTCATGATATGTATCGGCTTAGAGCCCATTACACCGATGACATCTTTTCTGCCATGCACGATGACGCGCTGAGCAGTAAGTGTCTTGGGGTCGAAGCCACCTATGGTTTGTATCCTGATGAAACCATTGTCATCTATGGCCTTGACCATAAATCCGATCTCATCCATATGCGCCGCAGCCATGATCTTCTTTTCGCTGCTATTTCCTTTTTTTACCGCTATGAGGTTGCCCATATGGTCTGTATAAATATCATCGAGGGCACCCTGAAGTTCCTTTGTGATAAGCTCTCTTACTTTCTGCTCGAATCCTGATATGCCCGGCACTTCACAGCAGGCTTTCAATAGTGGTACGTTGATTGACATATTTCTATTTCTGATTTATAGTTTTTGATTTACGATTGTTCAACCCTCAAAGGGTTTGAAACCCTTTGAGGGTTACAGTTGACGAAATTAATAATTTATTCCACTACTGTGACCTTCATCATATTGGCGCGGCCACGGGCTGCCAGTGGCATGGAGCCGATATTGACGATCATGTCATTAGGTTTGATGAGGCCTTTTTCTTTGAGTATCCTGATCACATCGCGTACCGTAGTGTCGGTACCGACGAATTTGTCATAATAAAACGCCCGCACACCCCAGCACAGACTGAGCGAATTGAGCAGTTCCTTATTTTCTGTGAAGATAAATATCCCTGCACGCGGCCTGTAGCTGGACAGGAGAAATCCTGTATATCCTGAAAAGGTCATGCCCACTATAGCCTTGGCCCCGAGCTCGCTGCTCATACGTGCAGCATTGTAGCAGATGGCATCTGACAGGAATGAAGCAGAGCCCTTATTCGGAATGAGTTGTTTGTCATAGATCATCTCGGAGTGATTCTCGATATTATTGAGGATCTTCTCCATGATATGAATCACACGGTCAGGATATTTGCCCATGCTCGTCTCGCCGCTCAGCATCACTGCATCAGCGCCATCTATCACAGCATTTGCTACGTCAGTGATCTCAGCCCTGGTGGGATTGCTGTTCTCTATCATAGACTCCATCATCTGTGTGGCAACTATCACAGGCTTAGCCTTGCGGATACAGCGTTTGATGATGTCCTTCTGGATGAGCGGCATTTTTTCCTGTGGCACCTCTACTGCCAGATCGCCGCGTGCTATCATGATGCCATCAGCGGCATCTATTATCGCTTCTATTTCCAGAAGCGCTTCCGGTTTTTCGATCTTTGCCATTACTTTGATATAGCTATTTCTCTCCCCTATTATTTCTTTGAGCTCTTCGACATCTTTAGCAGCGCGGACAAATGAAAGAGCGATCCAATTGGCCCCATTGGCGAGTGCAAACTCCAGATCTTTTCTGTCTTTATCAGTCAATGCTGGTACTGTGGTCTTGGTATCCGGCAGGTTCACCCCTTTATTATTGCTGATCTTGCCGCCGACCACGACCTTAGCAGTCAGCAGTGAGACTTTGTCTGTCGTGAGCACCTTCAACTCTACACGGCCATCATCTATCAGTATAGCATCCCCCGGCTCGGCCTCTTTGGCGAGGTTAGCATAGCTGACGAATATCTTCTTGTATGTACTCAGGCAGGACTCTGTGGTGATCTCTATCGTGCTGCCTGTCTCGAGTACTTCGAGATTGTCTCGTACCAGTCCCAGCCTGATCTTAGGGCCCTGCAGGTCGGCCAGGATCGCTATATTGAGATCGTGCTCCGCACACAGCTTCTTTACCTTATTAAATCCTTCGAGATGTTTTTCATGCTTGCCATGCGAAAAGTTGAAGCGAAAGACATCCACCCCTGATTTGATCATATTGAGCATTACAGTTTCATCTTCACATGCCGGACCCCAGGTGGCTACTATCTTTGTCTTATTGATCTTGATATTCATCTTTCTGCTTGGTTTTTGCTACATCAAAATAAGGAAATTAAACCGAAATGGTCTTAGTGTCTTATAAACACACTGATTAGCCGTATAGAAACCCCGATTAGAACTGTTTTATTTCAAAATCTTTGTCATAAAAAAGGCCGTCCGAAGACAGCCTTTATATTTATTTCATTTTTATGATCAGATCGATCGGCTTAGTAGAAGTCTTTACGTCCTCGGGGGTGAAGACTATCTCATTACTTTCAAAAGAGTATTTTCTGGCTATCAGTTTAAATGTGTCTGCTTTGCTATGGCTAAGGTCAAAGTTGTAACTGCCGTCTGCTTTCACATAAAAAACCTTTTGCTGAAATCCACCCTCATTGCTGGTCAGAAATACAGCTGCCTGATTGACCAGGCTGCGTTTGCCACCTTTCTCGATATATACCAGACCTGTGACGACCGCCGGTGTATTCGCCGGAGCGTTATCTGCTTTCGGTTTTGACGGAGCTATTGTTTTTCCGGTGCTGATATCCTTTTTGATCACTTTAGCTACGGGTGTATTATCTTTTTTGCCTGACTTTGCTTCTGCCGCATTCTTTGCAATGTCCTCAGGTTTCAGCTCGCCGATTATTTTGAACTCAGTACGACGGTTGAGTGCACGTCCCGCCGGGTTATCTTTACCATCAGCTGTGACATTAGAAGCCGCCGGCTGCGAGGTACCATATGCTTTAGGAACGAGCCTGTTCTTATTCACCTTTTTCTCATAGATATAATAGTTCATTGCGGCATCAGCACGTTTTTTTGAAAGGGCCACGTTATAGTCTTCAGTTCCTTTACCGTCGGTATGTGCGCCTACTTCCACTATATAGCTAGGGTATTGGTTCATGATATCCATCACCGCGCGAAGTGTATCGCGAGAGTCCGGCCTCAGTCTGGCCTGATCATAGTCATAGTATATTTTCCCGATGACCCTGCCGATGAGTGGATTTTCGACCACTTCAGCTTTCTTTTTCAGAAAGAGGTCATACTTCAGGGTATCATTATCTGTATTGCTATAAGTATTGAAAGAAGAAACTCCATCATAGTAGCCATCCTTTCTGGTCAGCAGTTTGTAATTTACCTTTGGCTGAAGGTCAAAGAAATAGCCACCGCTGATCAGATTGTATGAACCTAGTTCAGTGCCGTTCTTCTCATCATAGAGAAGTACGATACCCTGATCTGCCAGGCCTCTGGTGCTGTCTTTCTCTTCATATACAAAACCACGTGCAGCGAGAAAGAGCTTGGTGGTCTCTACCTCATAGATATCATCGCAGCATGTTTCGCTTTTCAGCCCGAAACCACCCGGACGGTTTGATACTACGAAACCAAGAGTATTCTTATCATTGATAGAAAAATCAACATCATCGGCGCTTGAGTTGATAGGCATGCCGAGGTTTTCAGGCTCTGTCCAGTCTCCATTGGCATCCCAGGTTGTCTTAAACACGTCCTGTCCGCCTATGTTTATCAGGCCATTTGAGCTGAAATAAAGAGTCTTGGACTTGAAGTCAAAATACGGAGACATCTCGTCGCCCTTTGAGTTGATCAGTGAGCCGACAGACCTGGGCTTGCCTATCGTACCATCAGGATTGATCTTAGAGTAGAATATATCAAGGCCTTTGCCGGAGTTCCGGTCGCTGACGAAATACAGCACATCCTCTCCATCCTTATTCTGGCCTACTGCCGGTTGAGTATTGCTGTACAAAGGGTCATTGACAGACGCTCCGACAGATACGCCTTTGTCCCATGCACCATTAGTAAATGAGCTCTTGTATATCTGGCATTTCAGTTTGTTCATTTTGTCAGTCTGGCACTGGGTATAGTAGAGGGTATTGCCATCAGCGCTGAATGACCCGTTGCCTACATGCTGTCCTGCCACGTTGACATTGTCAGATAGTGCCTCGCCTGCAGCATAATTCTTTCCCTGCGCCTGAGATTTGTATATCCTGGCAAAGGACTTCGCATCATCACCCTTCACAGAGGTATAATAAAGTGCATTGTCCTTCAGCCTCGGTGCGAAATCAGCGGATGCCTGATTGACATTGCCGTCGAGGTGTTTCACCTTGAAAGCAGGCATGGGCACACTGTCGCGAAAGTAAATTCCCTTCTGGCAGCCCAGTATCTCCCGTGTAGAGCGTTTTTTCAGCTCTGTAGATGCATCATCATCGCCTGCGCCTTTTTTGAATTTAGCAAAAGTGGCAGCTGCGGTTTCATACTGGCCGAGATACTTCTGGGTCAGAGCATACTGAAAGAGATTTCCCGTTGTCTTGTGTTTCACAGAGTCCTTATCGACCAGCACCTTGTACCATTTGTTAGCAGATTTGTAGTCACGTACCTCCAGCTCGGCAGGAGCCAGCTTAGGGGCAAAGTATTTTTTCTTTGGTTTTTTTAGGACACCGGCCTCCAGATATGGTATGGCCTGCTCGGTCTTACCTTGCTTTAATAGCTTCTTGGCTTTCTTTTTATTTTTTCTCCAACTCAGGGCGCTAGGCGAGTTGGGGTCTGTAGGTGTCTGTGCCGTAGTAGTAGTGCTACTGCTGCTCGCAGCCTGTGCTGATAGTATATCAGACTGACACAATGCCAGACACAACAGAAGGGTGGCGATGAATTTCATCCGCATGGGTATTGAGGTTTAGTGTTAAAAAAGGGCGAACGAAAGTAATAATACCATTCCTAAAAAAAAACTTTATTATATAAGGAGGGAAATCAGGCAGGTAGGGACTGCTATATGGCATCGAAATGAGGTCTCAGCCCATGCTGCTGTATAGAAGTTGGTTGTGATCTTGGCGTTGCAAACACCTAAGTACCCACAACATCGTTGCAAACGAGGTCGAGTAGGGAAAAAGTGTTGATTTGCTGTAGCTTATCTCATACTATTCCTGATTTTTTTTTATTATCACATCCGTGAAGCAGAGTTCTTGTATGTTTTTATTTTTCGTCTTATTGATCGGTCCTGGCACATCGTTCGGCCAACTACAAGCATATGATACTCTGAGAGTGATGACCTACAATACACTTAACTATGGCTTTCCGGCTACAGGTAGCTGCCCGGCGCTCCTGACTGAGAGCAAACACACCTGGCTGCGCACCGTGCTCGAGTATTCCAATCCCGACATTCTCGGCCTGGAGAAAATGGATGCCAGCCCTGCGACCTTCACATCAGATACCGTCATTCAGAGGGTACTCGATTCCGTTTGCAATGGCTGCTACGGGCATACACCGTTTACGAATAATTCGGGCTATGAGAAAGAGAACATGCTCTACTATAAATCGGCAAAAATCGGCTGGTCGGGTACAACGACCATCTATTCCGGTGATCCGAATATCAGCGATATCAATCTGCACCATCTTTATTACAAAAGCCCTACGCTGGCGCTAACCCATGATACCATCTTTCTCAATATCATCCTCGTGCATCTGGAGTCAGGCCCGGGTAGCGCTGCTGAGCGTGCTACAGAAATGACCGGAGCAATGAGCTGGCTTAACTCACATGTGACCCTGCCCGGCAATTATATTTTTATGGGTGATCTTAATACACAATCCTCCGGTGAGAGCTGCTTCCTGCAGTTAGTAGCTTCACCGGATTCTAATACTTTATTTTTTGACCCGGTCAGTCAATCGGGCAATTGGAGCACTGACCCTACTGCTTTCGCACACTACCTCACACAGAGTACACGCACCACTGACCCGGGGGACTGCGGATCGACGGATGGCATGACCAACAGGTTCGATCACATACTCTGCACCAAACAGCTCATGGACGGCACCGACTCATTGCAGTATATCCCCGGCACCTTCGACATCGTAGGTCAGGACGGACTGCATGTCAACTCATCGCTCACCGCCAGCCCGCCGGATATTTCAGTTCCTGCCAATGTACTAAATGCCCTGTACTATATGAGTGAGCACCTGCCCGTCATGCTCCAGCTCGCTGTGGGCGGCCAGCCGTCTACAGGTATCAATACCTTATCAGATAATAATACATTCTCCATCTATCCAAACCCTGCCAATAGTATGGTGCACGTACAGGGATTAAATCATCAGACAGAACTGACCATATACTCGGTGACGGGCGCAAAACTGCTGACTGTACCGGCCTCAGATCATCATGACATCGATATAGACATTTCAAGCCTTTCTCCCGGTCTATATTTCATAGCGGCTTCTGATGGCGGTGCTCAGCGGAAGCTGGTTATTGCCAGATAGTAGTCATCTATTTTTTCTGAATAGATAAATGATAGTTTATGAAGAGCAATCAAAAGACCAACGGCTTAAGAAGCTTTATCCAGAACAACAGATTGATAAACGATGACAGTCAGGTGGCTGAATTTATGGCTTATGTCAGTATAAAGACTGCTGAAAACACGCTGGATAGTGCGGAGCTGAAGGTCAGTGCGATCCTCGGTCACGCCAATGATTTCGGCCGGCTGAGTTTTGCTGAAAATCGTTTGAATGCGCTGATATATCCCACAGATTTCGATGCCAAATGGCAGCGTTTCAGAAATATGGATGATCAATATCTGGTGATAAGCGGTACCCACCCCAAAAAAATGATCGGTAAGTATAGGGTAGAGATCAGGGTGATGTAGATCCGTTTCGCCGCCTCATACACTTCACTGGTCTAAGTTTCCAACTTAGACCTAAAATATGGTAAGCTTCCAGCTTACGGCATTTGAAAACTTGCCACATAGTAGGTCGAAGATACAATCTTCGACCAGTTGGGGTTTCATCGAAAGCACACGCGACACGCGTGCGCTAGCAGGAATGCTTTTCCCTTTAATTTTGACAATATTATGACATGATTACGGACCAGGATTTGTGGGCATTGCAAAAAAATGCCCTACATTTATTTTATAATAATGACTTTATGAAAAAGATTTTACTATTCTGCGTTATAGTTTACTTCAGTTTGCAAAAACTGTACCCCCAATGCAATCTATCCATATCCGTTTCTCCCTCAGTATCCTGTCTTAGTCCCAAGGACACTTTGCGTGTATCAGGTGCCGACAGTGCCAGTCAATTGGTTTGGACATTGAATGGGTCCATAGTTTATACATCTTCTCATTATCAAGCCAATGGCATAACAGTTGCGGGGGGTAATGGTAATAGCAATGGGGCAAACCAATTGAATTTTCCAGGCGCTGTCTGCCTGGATAATAACGGCAACATATATGTGGCAGATTTTTGGAATAACCGCATCCAAAAATTTCCTCCAGGAAGTACATCTGCTACCAATGGTGTAACGGTAGCAGGTGGCAATGCTTATGGTAATGCTGCCAATCAATTGGCAGGCCCATATGGCGTATATGTTGATAGTGCAGGCAATCTATATGTATCGGATTTTTATAATGATCGCATTCAAAAATTTCCTCCAGGTAGTTCATCCGCCACTAATGGGGTAACGGTAGCAGGTGGCAATGGTCAGGGCAATGCGGCTAATCAGTTATATCAGCCTGATGGTGTATATGTCGATGGTAGTGGTAATGTATATGTATCCGATGAGTTTAATAACCGTATCCAGAAATTTCCTGCTGGCAGTACTTCTATTACCAATGGCATAACAATAGCAGGCGGCAATGGCGGTGGAGATTCTGCAGATCAGCTAGCTCACCCTGGTGGCATTTATGTAGACAAAAGTGGTGCAATTTATGTAGCGGATTTTGGCAATAATCGCATTCAGAAATTTCCGGCCGGCAGCACTTCTATGACAAATGGTACAACAGTGGCCGGGGGTAATGGCTATGGTGTCACCGGTGATCAGTTGTGGTCTCCGACGGGTGTATTTTTAGATGCCAATAGCAATTTGTATGTATCCGACCAAATGAATAACCGTATTCAAAAATTCGCTGCTGGCAGTACTTCCACTACCTATGGCGTGACTGTTGCGGGTGGTATTGGTCTTGATAGCCTATCAACGGGATTAGCTAGTCCCGCTGGTTTATGTGTAGATCAAAGCGGTGCTATCTATGTAGCTGATTATAACTATTATCGCGTGCAAAAATTCTTGCCCATTGGTGTCAGCGATGATACTTCTTATATACCTACATCGGGTGGCGTTTATTCCATCATAGCGACCGGTGCGGCAAACTGCCTGGATACTGCTGTAGCAATAGTATATCCTGAGGGTATATATAAACAATCACTTAGTTTTTGCCAGAGCGGTAGCGTGGTAGTTGGCACCCATACCTATACTAATACAGGATACTATATGGATACACTTAGCGGTGTAGCCACTCAAGGCTGTGATAGTATCGTGCTCACTTCCCTTACTATAAATCCTATACCTGCGATATCTGTCCTTCCCGCAGTATCCTGCCTCTCTATATACGATACTCTTCGCGTCACTGGCACTAATATGGATGGGCCATTGATATGGACCGATCAGGGTTCCGGTATAAACACTGTATCTCCTACTTACCAGTCGAATGGTATAACTGTAGCCGGGGGTAATGGGGCAGGTACCGCAGCAAACCAATTGAGCGATCCGTCATCTGTATATCTGGATGCCAGCGGAAATATTTATGTAGCAGACTTAAACAATAACCGCATTCAGAAGTTTCCTACTGGAAGTACTTCTGCTACTAATGGTGTAACGGTAGCAGGTGGCAATGGCCCGGGAGATTCATTAAATCAATTTCATTGGCCTAATGGCTTGTTTGTGGATAATAATAAGAATATATACGTATCAGATTATGCTAACGAGCGGATATTGAAATTCTACTCCGGTAGCAGTTCTGCTACCCGAGGGGCCATTGTAGCGGGAGGACATGCAAATGGTGGGAATATGAACCAATTTGCTCCACATGGGGTGTATGTGGATGGTAGCGGGAATATTTACGTGTCAAGTTTTAGCTTCGATTTTGTCTTGAAATTTCCGGCAGCCAGTACCTCAGCTACCTATGGTTTTATCGTGGCGGGCGGATATGGTGGAGGTGGGGATTCGGCGCAGCAGCTGAATTATCCAATGGATGTTTACATGGATGATAGTGCTAATTTATACGTGGTAGATGGCGGTAATAACAGGATCCAGAAATTCCCCGCCGGAAGTATAGAAGGCACGGATGGTGTGACAGTAGCCGGGGGTAATAATGCTGGTACAGCAGCAAACCAGTTAAATAATCCTACAGGTATTTTCGTGGACAGACATGGCAATATCTATGTAGCAGATTACGAAAATAACAGGATACAGGAATTTCCATCGGGAAGCACGTCTGCTACCAGCGGCATAACAGTCGCAGGTGGCAATGGTCAAGGAGATTCTGCAAATCAATTAAACCATCCCTCGGGTGTGTATGTAGATGAATATGGAAATCTCTACGTGGCAGATGACGGTAATAATCGCATTCAGAAATTCTATCTCGCACCTGCGGGCACCTATCTTCCTACAGCGCCGGGCACCTATACGGCCATCATAGACGGTGCGGGGGGCTGTATGGACACTGCAGCTGCAGTTATTGTCTATCCAAGCCCCAATCCAACTATCAACAGAATAGATGATACCCTCAGTACACAAAATTACTCAAGCTATCAATGGATGCTAAACGGACAGCCTATATTCGGCGCGACGACTCAAAATCTGGTAATCACTCAAAGTGGTATCTATTCAGTAGCTGTAAGTAATTCCTCCGGATGCAGTGATACTTCTACACCCAATGAGATCTATCCTACTGGTTTAATTGCCATCACTGACGGATGGGTGCATATCTATCCTAATCCTTCAATAGGTGCGATTCACATTTCTCTAAGTAGCCTCGCACATTCACTTAATATTTATGATGTAACAGGCAGGATTATTTATCAGACCTCTGCGATTTCCATAGAAACCGATTTAAATCTTCAAAACTTAGCTAAAGGCATCTACAATCTGGAGCTTAGTATCAATAATACAATAGTAAGAAAAAGCATTATTTTGGAATGATGCTATGGGTCTAACTATTAAGGGGCCCTCCTTCGGATTTACATTATTAACTTATTTGTGCTATATTTGCATTTATGGCTAATAATATTCCTTTGGGTTTTATGCTGGCGGGTGGTTCCCTGCCTGGCTGCATCACGCAGGCAAGGGCTTCGCTCACCATGACTATGTGCCTGACCAATGACGCACTTTTGGGTTTTTGCGGTACAAATACGCCGAGTTTTTTGGAGATTAATATAAGAAAAACAATGACTATCCGTATGTATACCTAGAATTGTTATTACTGCGTAAATAGATTGCGTTGTGCGTCAATAATTTTGGTTGAAAAATAAAGGATATGAAACTATCAGAAATTTTCACCAAATATTCCAGC